>Ga0180429_10000009_pt1 | contig 241258 bp, 175 predicted proteins | sample SS_ome_FD_132428 | JGI IMG/M metagenome (GOLD analysis project Ga0180429, IMG submission 132428) | Hypersaline lake sediment archaeal communities from the Salton Sea, California, USA - SS_1_S_1 metaG | ecosystem: Environmental > Aquatic > Non-marine Saline and Alkaline > Hypersaline >... | reverse complement strand
GCAGTTGTCGGTAGCGAAAGCACTGTCAAGCCAGTTCTGTACATCATCATTACATATCTTATCACCACGCTCGAGAGTAATGTCATCGGGACATGTAAGCTCGGGCGGAATGAGATCGACCACGTCGGCCGTAGCACTGCACTGCTCTGCGGCGTTATCGCAGCAGTCTATTGCGTCCACCGTCACTGTGACGGAGGCAGGGCAACCAGTCAAACCGAACACGAGTACAGTACCATCGACCTGCACTTCACCCTGAGCAGTCGGCGTTATGGTGATGTCCGGTACACCAATGCTGGCGTTGTCGGTGACATCAACGGTGACGATAATGTCATCAGTTGTAACACAGCAGTTGTCGGTAATAGTGGCCGAGAAGGGCATCAGATATTCACATGCCTCATCAACCTCACCACCGACGGCATCACAGACAATAGTCGGAACTATCGGATCGTTGACATCCGCTGTCAGCACCAATTGCGTGGCCAGGTTCTCACAGCAATCCATCGTATCGACGGTGATCTGTACGGTGGCCGGGCAACCGGTCAGGTCGGATACCAGCACGGTCCCATCAACGTCAACTGTACCGACGTCGGTCTGCGTTATGGTGATGTCCGGCGCGCCTAGCGTCGCGTTACCCGTCGTCAAGGTGACATCGACAATCACATCGCCCTCAGCGACGCAACAGTTATCGACAATGGTCGCCGAGAACGGAACCACATACTCGCAGTTCTCATCCACATCACCACCGGTAGCCGAACCGGTAATCGTGGGGACTATTGGATCGTTGACATCCGCTTGGAAGGTAAACTGCGCGGAGTTTCCGCAGCAGTCCTCAAAGTCAGCAGTAAACTCAACGGTGGCGGGACAACTCGTCAGGTCAGATACCAGGACGGTGCCGGTAACTTCAACAACGCCGGGGGCCGGCTCCACGGGGGTGATGAACAAATCGTCCAGGGATGCGCCGCCGGCGATCACGTCGGCGACGATAGTCACAGCGTCGCCCTCAATGCAGCAGTTGTCGGTGATTGTGCCCGAAAATGCCATGACATACTCGCAGTCCGCGTTGACATCGCCGGCGGTGGCAGAGCCTGTCATGGTGGGATCAGTGCTGTCAGTTACGGTGGCGGACTCGCCGACGCCGCTGCTGTGGCCGCAGCAATCGGTGGCGCTGACGGTCACGCCGATGGCAGCGGGACACTCAGTCAGGTCATAGACGACAACGCTACCGTCGATGAGCACTTCGTTGATGCCGTTTTGGGTCTTGTTGATCGTCGGCGGGCCGAGCGTGGCGGTGCCGGCGACAAGCCCGACGTCTACGGAAACATCCGCCTCCTCGACACAACAGTTGTCGGTGACGGTTGCGCTGAAGGTGACCGTAAACTCGCAGTCGGCGTCGGCCTGGCCACCGTAGACGTTTACGCTGACGTTAGGCGGCGTTGTGTCCTCGATGGTTATGGTGGCGGTAACAGGTTCTGCCGTGTTGCCGCACTCATCCTCCAGGGTCCAGGTCACCGTCGCCGAGCCGGTGGGCCCGCACTCGTCGGACAGGGCGTCATAGTCGTCCTCAATCGTGACTGTTCCACACTCGTCGTGCGCCGCGGCACTGTTAAGCCAAGCTTGGACTTGAGCGTCGACGTCCGGGCCGCATTCCAGTGTGGTGTCGGTGGGTACGGAGGTCCAGGAGGGCGGCGTGTCGTCATAGACCTCGATATCGGCGGAGTATGTGTCGGTAAAGCCGCAATCGTCGGTTGCCGTCCAGGTGACGGTGGCTGATCCGGTAGAGCCGCAACCGTCGGACAAACCGGTGTAGTCATGGGTGATGGTCACATCATCACCGCTGCACTGATCGCTGGCGATCGGCCAGTTGAGCCACGTCTGGATCTGGGTTTCGACACTGGAATCGCAGGAGAGAGTGGTGCTTCCAGGGACGACGTCGAACTGGGGATCAAGAGTGTCTTCAACGGTAATGGTCGCAACTTCGGTGTCAACGTTGCCGCATTCATCCTCTATCGTGAAGGTTACCGTTGCGTCGCCCGACTCTCCGCAGCCGTCGGAGAGGCCGAAGTAGTCGTTGGTGACCTCTACCGGTCCGCTGCACGTGTCGTAGGCTGAGGCATCATGGAGCCACCAGTCGATGTCCGATGGGTTTGTGCTGGGATCGCACTGAAGCCAGTGGTCTCCGGGATACCAGTCCCAGACAGGATCTTCTGTGTCCTCGATTGTGAACGTAGCCCAGGTATACGCTGGGTTCCCGCAGTAATCACGCGCGACGAACTCTACCAGTGCCGACCCGGTCGCGCCGCAATCGTCTGAAAGACCGGCGAAGTCGTTCGTCCAGTAGATCATGCTGCAGTCATCGTCAGCCTCAGCACCCCCGTTGTCCCAAAGCCAGTCGTCGAGTTCCGTGGGATGCACAAATCCGTCGCACTCCATCGTTTGATCCTGGGCCTCGGTAGTAATGGTCGGCGGTGTCGTATCGTCGATGGACACGTTGGCCGAACAGCTTTGCCACGTCGACCAGCCGTCGTCACTGACATCGAGGAACACCTCGCAGGATATATCACACTCTTCCCAAGTGCTCACACTCAGAATCGGTGAAACAGTGTCGTCGCCGGCCATCCCCCATCCCGGACAATTGGAGCTCCACAGGTACTCCAATGGGTCTCCATCGGGGTCCCACGTTCCCGAGCCGTCGAGCTGTATTTCGGTCATGGAGCCTTGGCATTCCTCGGAGTACGGACCACCGGCGTCGCAGAACGGTGCGTCGCGCTCGGTGCTTTCTGGTCTGGAACTTGACAGTTCAGGTTTGCCGGCCCCCGCCGCCACGGCGACCAGCCCCAACATTGCTATACTGCAGATTAGCTTCTTCATTGTTTCCTCTCCTGCGGGGGACCCACCGTTCAAACGGGCGGTCCGGAACTCTGTGTCCGGTCGGTCACATGCGCGCTCTGAGTGCTCTCGTTCCGAGCCGACCCTGATTCCATCTTCGCTTCTCAACTATGCTTTCGTTGCCCTCGGGGCTCGGCCCCGAAGTTAGTTTCATTCACGAACTCATTCAAGCCCTGTCGTTCGTGCGACGAATACGCCGCCTGTTTCTCCTCGTTCTCACAGCCAATCCAGCCCCCTGCAAGCGTCTGCCGTCGATATTGACAGTAGCCCAAAGGTCTTGTCCTGATAATCAAGAGCGTTACGAATCAGCGTCGGGGGCTGCCGGGGCGTCGCAGGAAGGCATTAACCCGACACCAAGAGGCGCGCAGCCAAGACGCTGTCCCAACCCTCAAAGTGATGGCCAAGTAGATGGTGGTTTGAGTTGTCGCCTCTTGCGAGAAGGCGTGAGCTAATTGCCTATGTTATCAGACTCGTTTAAGATAGTCAATGGGTAAACGCCCGGTTGATGAGGGATTGAATCCAGTGGGTGGAACACCCCGTGATCCCGTTTGCATGGCATTGCCAGCACTCATGGATCAGTAGTGCTGTAAACAGAGGAGCTTATGCCCCGTGACGCCGGTTTCAGGGCGGTTCGGAGTGGCGGAGGCACGGCGTGTCCGGCCGGGGGCAAGTTGGGGCCGCTGGCTACCGGGAATCACTCGAACGTCGCGGTGATAGTCTTGTCGCCAGTCATGGTAACCTGGATGCTCGGGTCGGTACCGCTAGCGTCTCCGGTCCAGCCCTTGAAGGTCGCGGTACCGATTACGGCGGCGGTTAACGTAACCACATCGCCGTGCCTGTAGTTGCTCTGATTGGGTTCTACCACAACGGTGCCCATTCCCGCGGGCTCAACGCTTACGGTCAGGATGCGAGGCGGGTAAAACACAGCCGTGACCTCCGCGTCGTTATCAAGAACTTTCGTGACGACCTTATCAGTGCCCGTAATCGCACCGCTCCACTTCTGGAAGGCATAATTGCCGAGCGGTACAGCCGTAAGCACCACCGACTCGCCATGGGCGTAGGCGAGCTTCCGTGGGCTCCTTGCCACTACGCCAGCCTCTACCGGATCCACGAGTGTCGTCAACATCAAGGGCATTAGCCACGCTTCGCCTGAGAAGACGATGGTTTTGGGCTGAGCCAAGCCATCAAGAACGGTGTCATCGTGAATGACTTGCAGCTTCGTGACCTCGCCGGGCACGGTGGCGTTCCCGATGGTGCCGAACGAGCCAAAGGCAAACGGAGTACCACCGTGCAGATCGAACTGGGAATCGCCGGTGGTCAGCAGCGTCCAGCCGTTATCCGCGCTGGCTAAGCCCCCGTTTCCAGAGAGTTCGAATGTGGTGTCGCTCTGGGCGAAGGCGAAGCGTAACTGTTGTACATTGCGCGGGATGAAATCGGCTTGGAGCACGAACTCGGTGCGATTGCTATGCGCGTCGTACTCCGGGGAGAGGATCTGAACCACACCCTGGTGAATGTCGCCCTTCAATTCCCCGGCGCCCAGGTCGTGGTCGAGGACGGACGTCGCGCCATTCCAATCAAACTCGATGTGGAGCCCCACGGTGCCGTCGTTTGCGGGGGTTATGTATCGGAGGTTCCACTCGCCGCGGAGGTCGGATGCAAGGTCCTCAAAGGCCTGTCGCACCTCTCCGCCGTCTGTGGCCGGGAAGTACGAACCGCCCGTGTCGGTTGCCAGAGATTCAAGAGTCTGGCGAGCCTCCGCCGCATTCCCAAAGCCGATCGGGTAGAGGTTGATCCGCTCCGAAAGGGCAGTGGACTTCAGCGATTCGGTATCAGCCTCGCTGGTCGTGTCACGACCATCTGTGAGGAAGACGATGGACCGGACCTCACCCGGTTGTCGGTCATTCGCTATGAGCATGTCAATGGCCAGTTGCACCGCATCCCAAGCTCTCGACAGGCCCGCCTCGAGGTCACTCGCCAAGGGAACGCCATTTATGATCAGTTGCTCACCCTGGGCATCGGCAGGTGTGAGCGGAACGACCGTGCTAAAGCCGCTTCCCTGGTCAGTGCGGTCGTGGAACTCCACAATTCCGATGGAATCCGTCTCGGTAAACGGGCCACCGGCAACGAATATCTTGGCCGCCGTGATCATGTCGTCTATCGCGTCCGCTGATTCCATCGACCTTGTATAGTCGAGCACAATGACGATCTTGTGTGGTAGATCGGGAAGCGGAGTGACGAAGAACCCGGTCTCGTCATAGTCGATTTCGACGCCGTCCTCGAAGAGGCGGAAATGGTCGGTGGTGACGCCCGACCAGATAGGCGAGCCTCCCTGATCCTCCAGGCGAAGGTCCAGCGACGCGATATACGGTGGCCGGCTCTGATCGGTAAGCAGCTCGACCACCGGGCCGACGCGATCGACACAGACCAGGTTCAGGCAATACTCGTCTGGGGCACAGTCGTCGGTATCATCGCACGCCACAATGGGGTCAGCCGCTGTTATCGATTGCGTATGGCTTGAAACCTGGTCCGAACCGCAGATTACGTAGACCAAGATGCTGGATTCGCCAGGCTGAGCGACGGTGACTTGAACATCGCATTCGCCCTGGACGTCGAACGAAGCAACGTCGGGAGGATCGACGGACCAGACGCACGTGCATTCGTCGACTAACCCACTGGTCTGGATTGCCGCGTCATCCTCTGCTTCGCCGCCTGCCTCAGCGCCGTCATCAGCAGTCTGCTCCTCCTGTCCGGGTTCTTCCTCGGCTTGCGTTGCTACCGGTGCAGTGAGTTGATACGTTTCACCCACCACGAGCGCATCGAAGACAACGCCCGGATTGGCGGTTTCCATTGCATTGAGCACTTCAGTTCCCGTTCCACAGGCACCATCCACGCAGCTTTGGCCATCCTCGCAGTCGGTGTCAGACTCACATTCAGGATTCGCAAGATCGACGCACAGATCGTCCTGGCACATCTGATCCGCGGCACAGTCGTCGTCAGCCGTGCAAGCTGCTTCCTGCTTCGGATCGCAGGTTCCTTCCAGGCAGACAGATCCTTCGGCACAATCCTCATCGACGGTGCACTCGGGCTGTGACTCGTTGGGCGCACAGAGCCCGTTGATGCACAGCAAGTCACCCGCACAGTCTTCATCGATTGTACATGCTCCGCCGGCCTGATCGGCGACACATGCGCCGTCGAGACACTGCTCTCCTTCGGCACATTCGACATCGGCACAGGCATCTGGCGGCGGATCGGGCACGTAGTAGCACGACGCCATGAAGATCAGGGTGATGCTCGCGACGAGGCAGGTGTGTCTTTTTCGTCCGGTTTGCATGATCCAGTGTCCAATCCATCCAGGCGCACGACGGCTCTGCAGCCTGCCCCGAGCCGGGGAGGTCCTCAGGGAACAGTCCTATATATATGTGTCGGCAGATGGCGATGGCAGGTGTGGTCTGGGCGCTGAAGTACGGCGTTTTGCCGCTGGAAGGAGCGGTCGGGCTCGTGCTTTGTTGAGCGAGAAGACGCGGTCTGCCCCTCTCAGAAGGCTGAGCCTGCTGGCGGGCCACTGGTCGCGAGGTCGATCAGAATATCGGACGTTCCAGGGAATAGCATGCGAAGAACCGCAGTGCGACGCCGTCCGCTCAGCCATCTGAAACGTCGCATACCTGGCGAGAAGAACCGCGTTCGGTTGAATCACAAGGCTTGTCGGTGTACGTTGGCGACTCACACGGGCAGACAACCTGGAAACGTAGGCTCCAGTGTTCCTAACGTAAGTAGCGGAGTGCTGACGCGGGGGCGGGCGTTTCTTGTGTGGTTGGCTTTCCGGCAAGGGATTACTGTGTCTGCATGACTCGATCACATCGGCTTCGGCGCAAGCCTCGCAATCCGAAGAAGTCTTCGCCCGACAAGCAGGCCGGTTGCGGCGGCGGCCGGAACACTGGACGCTTCGCTTGGCTTGTCTTCGTCTTGGCGCTGGTGGTGCGACTCGCCTACCTCTACGAGAGTTCGGACAACCCCACGTTCACCACGCCGATCATGGATTCGGCAGACTACGACAGCCTGGCGCGATCACTCGTGGGCGGCGGTAAGCCCGGCACGTCTCTGTTCTGGCAATCGGTGTTCTACCCGTTTTTCTTGTTCGTGGCGTACGGTCTGAGTGGCTCGTCCATTGTTGCGGCGAAGCTGGTCCAAGCCGTCATCGGAGCGGCAACTTGCGCCTTGACCTATCGCCTCGGTCGGGTCGTATTTGATTTGCGCACAGGGATCCTCGCGGGAATCATGACCGCACTCTGCGGACCGCTGGTCTTCTTCGAGGGGGAGCTTCTCGCTACAGGATGGGCCGCCTTTTGGGCGGTCGCTCTGGTTCTGCTTTTCTGCCGGTGTGATGGACGTGTCCGAGAGGCTGCCAAGCACGGTGACCAGGGTCGCGCCGGTTCTTCGGTAACTAACGTGACTTTCACCTTCTTCTGGTTGGGCTTGTGCGGGGCGCTAGCTGTTATCACGCGCCCGACGTTCCTGCCAGTTTTCCTTGCAGGCTGTGTTTGGCTGGGTCTCACGCTGCATGGCGCGGGAAATGCGGGACGGAGAATCCTGCTCGCGGCGTCTTCCGTCTTGGCTGGTTTTCTCCTTATAGCCTTACCAGTAGCCGCCGTGAATCAGACCCAGACGGGCCACTTCGGCATGATGCCCGCAAGTGGCGGGGTCAACTTCTATATTGGTAACAATCCGCGAGCGGAGGAGACGGTTTCGTGGCGTCCCGGTCGGCAGTGGGACGAGCTGGCCAGGATGCCGGAACAACATGGCATCGTTGACAACCCATGGGCCCGCCAACGTTTCTTCTATGGTCAGACATGGGAATACGTGCGAGACGAACCGGCGGATTTCCTGGGTGGTTTGGCGCGAAAAGGTGTCGAGTTCGTAAGCGCTCGCGAAATGCCGCGCAGCGTCGATGTCTACGTCTTCCACGAGTGGTCACACATCCTGACGAGCCTGGTGTGGAAGGCGGGGCGGTTCGGATTTCCGTTTGGTGTCCTGCTACCGCTGGTCCTGATCGCGTGTGTTCATAAGCGGCACGAGATTCCCTGCCCTGTTTGGCTGATGACCATCGTATATTCGCTGTCGACCATCCTTGTTCTTACTGCATCTCGCTATCGTGCGCCCCTGTTGCCTGTCGTCTGCGTTCTCGCGGCGGCCGGGTTCCTTGCGCTCGTAGCTGTCGTGCGGAGCAGGGACCTGCGCCGATTGGCAGCCTACCTGATGCTGGCGGGCGTGGGTGTGGGAATATCTTGCGTGCCCAGGCCGTTTCGCGCAGAGCAGATCAACTACGCAGCAGAACTCCACCGTTTGTTGGGCCACCGTTTCTGGGCGGAGGGAAAGACAGACAAGGCCATCGAGTTCTATGAACGCTCGCTACGATTCGCCGAAAACGATGCGGATGTCCACGCGAAGCTTGCCGAGGCTCTGCTTGTCCAGGGCGATCGCGTCGGTGCCATCACTCACTATACAGCCTCTCTCAACATCAGGCCCCAGTCTTCGCTGAACCGGGCTCGTCTGGGGCTGGCTTTCCACGAAAACGGTCAGCTCGACCAAGCCATCGCTGAGTATCGCAAGGCTCTGGCGATGAACCCTTCGCTTGCCAGAGTGCATTCCAATCTCGGTGCTGCTCTGCAGAAGTCTGGCGACCTGGAGGGCGCCATCGAGGCATACGGCCAAGCCTCGCGGTTGTCGCCCCGGGACGCGATCGTGTCTTACAATCTCGGGTCTGCCCTGGCACAGATCGGTGATCTGGATGCAGCCGTCGAAGCTCTTCGCCGTTCGCTGGACGTCAATCCGAATAACGCCGACGTGCGGTATGAGTTGGCTTTGACGTTGAGCCGCCAGGGGAACCGGAACGGGGCTGCGGACGAGGCAGCGAGGGTCCTGCGGATCAACCCACAGCACAGCGGTGCGCAAAACCTGCTAGGCGCCCTCAACGTCGAACGGCCGATGGACTGATACACACTGCTTTGTTCAGCGGCATGGACCCTGCAGATGACTGTCCTGGCACCATGCTCAGCGCCTCCCGACAATCCGGTCTACAAAGCTAGCAATTAGGCCACCGTCCGGCGAGAAAGTACCATTCGACTTCCACGCACGATTAGAGCTTGCTTCAGTTCTAGGGTTGGTAGGTGAAGTTTACGTGCTCAACGCCGTGGCAGCTTAATGTGCAGCTTCCGGTCCGGCGGCCGGTGTCGACGTAGAACCGCTGACCGTCGACGATCGAGATGTCGAAGTTGATCAGGTGTCCGTGCTGTGACGAACTACCGCCGACACCGTGGCCTGTGTGGCAAGCGCTACAAGGTGTGCGCCCGCGAACGACGTGTCGGTTGTGCAAGGCGAAACTCTCGTCGCCCAGAATCGAGTTGCGGTCGTGGCAGTTGTAGCACAGCGCGTAAGCCTGGGGCGATTCGATGGTGTAGTCTTGTGTTTCGTACCGCGAGACCAGGAGATGGTCGAATCGTGAGCCGTGTGGGCCGTCGGGCCGTGTGCCGCCGGCACTTACCGAATCGGGGTTGTTGTGGCAATCCTGGCAACTCATCGAGCGACGCGTGCGCCACTCTGGCAGCAAGCTCGGTACATCGCCGGCTCTTCGGCTGGGAAAAGTCACGGGGTGTGCCGAGGCGGCTGTCGGCAGGAACTGTAATCGCACGTTACCGGCGGTGTCTTGCTGGCGCACGATGCGGTCCGGCACGATGACCGAGCGGTCGGAGTGGCATTGGAAGCACACTTCGTAGTAGAACCTGGCCCGGTCCACAGGCAAACCGGTGAGCCCAACGCCAGAGACGCCTTTCATCGCCGGCGGCAGTAGTGGGCCAAGCCCGGCGGCGCTTAGGGCTGTTGCCACGAATCCGTCGACGGCTGCGTGGGGATTGTGGCAGTCGGTACACTCGACGGACTGCATAACGCCGAGGCGTCGCGCCGGTCGGGCGCGATGTCCCATGAGGGGGTTGATGCGGTGGCCGGTACGCTGATTGGTGACCGACAGGATGTCTTGGCCGTTGGCGCCGTCGTGGCAACCGAGGCACAGTCGCGTGGGGCGGTCATACAAGAGTCGGTCACGATGCGGGGCGCTGTGTGAGACGTGGCACGTGCGACAAGCATTGTCCGCCAGCGACCGAAACGGCAGTTGCTGTCCGCCCGTGGCCGTTGCCGGTACGTTGCGTAGGCTGTTGGCATGGACACTGATTCGCCAGCCCGTCATATCGTGGCAGGTGATGCACAGCGCGCCGGTGCGCTGCGTGACACGCAGGAAGTTGCCCAACTCGTCGTTGTGCGGATCATGGCAAGCGGTGCATTCCAATTCGCCGCGCTTGCCGAGCATGATGCGGTGGTCCACGAGCTCTCGCGGGCGAATCTGAGTGTCACGATTGGTTAGCGCGCGGTCGTATCGCAGGCCGATGGGGTGGTCATCGGACAGGTCGCTGGTGAGATTGGACGGTCCCGAGGGCATGTAGGGCTGAGTCATGTGGATGGGATCATTAGGCGGGCGGTCCAGCGTCAGTCCCAGGGCTACGCTTCCGTCGTGGCAACTCAGGCAGAGCTTGCTGTCGCGGCCAGGCTGGTCGATGCGGGCGTCAGTCGTGCGGCTACGGTAGATGCGGTAGTAGGTGGTCGGGTTGTGTCGGTTCCACAGCGGTGCGGCAGGACTGGCATTGTGTGGCACATGGCAGAAGATGCACACACGGTCTTCATCGACAGCTCTGATCGAACCGGGACCGAAAATCGACAAATCGTGCTTGGAGTTCAGGACGGTCTCGTCTGCGTCGGTTTGGGATGTCCACATCAAAAGACCTGCGGCCACAACGACCAGAACAAGCCCCAGTCTTGCGCAGCGCGTGAGCGGTGCTTGCCTGGAAAGCGGTGCGGGAAGTCGACCGACATGCAGAAACCGAAAGTGCTCTAATGTGCGCATCATCCGTCCTCCGGCAGGTACTGGAACACCTGCACTCGACGATTGTAGCTGTCCGCGACCCAGATGCGGTCCAGCGAATCGATTGTTATCCCCGCGGGTAGGGCGAACTCGCCGGTCCCGGTTCCACCACGCCCCATCGCCATCAACAGTCGACCCGTCTGGTCGAAAACCTGGACGTTCTCGAATTGGTTGTCGAGCGCGTAGATATGACCTTGTGAATCGACCGCGACGTCGCGGGGTCGTGCGAAGTCACCGGCGGCGTCGCCCTTGCGTCCGAAGACTGCAAGCGGGTGGTCCTGGTCATCTAATACCTGTACGCGGAAGTTCATTGCGTCCGCAACTACAAGTCCCACGGCCGCATTCCACGCAATTGCTGAGGGGAAGTTGAACTGGCCAGGAGCAGAACCACGTCGGCCCAGGTGCCGGACGATTTCACCGTCCATAAAGGCGTAACACATATGGTCTGATACGTCGGCGACCCAAAGCAACTTCCGATTTGCATCCCAGGTAGCACTGACGGGGGCGCGCAAGTTGGCATCTCGCCAAGTGTGAAGCCACTGCCCATCGAGATCCAGAAAATCGATGGTTGCCCGCTTGCGGTCCACCACAGCGATGGTTGCGTCGGGCAAAGCCAGCACGTCGATCGGCACCTGAAAAGGTTCAGAGGGATTGCCGAGGATGAGCTCGTGAATGCGCCGGTCGATGTCGAGCATATGAACTGCGCCTAGCCCGGTGTCGGCGACAAAAACGCGCTGTCCAACAACCGCGACGGCTGTGGGGCGCGAAAATTCGACGGGCGGGCGAGGTCCGGCAAATATCGATCGCAGCACGTCCGTTCCCCGTTTGCGTGCCCCCAGGCTTTGTTCACCACGCAGCTCGCCGACATAGTGTATGCGGGGTTGATCGGGCGGCGCAGGCCAGACGACCGGTGGCGTCACAATCGAAAAAACGGGGCGGAGCGGAGCTTGGCAACCAGCCAGCGTCACTCCCAACCACAACACGAGCAATGGTCGCAGCGTGCTCATCTGCGTGCCCTGGCCAGCAATGGGATCTCACGCTTCAGCTTGATCCAGACCGATGCGTCGGCGGATCGCGAACCGGGCAGGTCGAGCATGTCATACTCGGTTTCGAGACGCAGTTTGAAGTGCCCGATCATCCAATCAAGGGTGGCAGACACGTCGGCGCCGTGGGTGATGCCGAACAGTGTATCATCTTCGTACCGGTACATGGCGGCGGCGTTGACCTCGATGTCCTGCCTCAACAGGCAGCGATACGAAGCACCCACATCGAGCAGTGTGGTGTCGCGACCCGGCAGCGCATTGGATCCGTCGAACCAGAAGCGTGCGACAGTGGTCTTGGCGTCAAGCTGTTGGCGGGCAGTCTGCAAGAGAACCACATCGCCATTGCAGTGTACAGCCTCGTAGGGGTCGATGTCGTCGTCGTTGTACTCATATTCGAGACCGGTCGACCAGCGCTTATGGCGGTAAGTGGCACCGATACGCTGTCGATTGATGTCCCGGGCTCGATAGGGCAGGAAACGCGGCTGGTCGATATCCTCGTTCTGGAACGAGGCCGCGTAGTATGGTGTAAGCCCACAATCGAAGGCCTGCTGGATTCGCAGATCGACACGGTCACGGGCAACGTCATAATCAGAAAACGACCGGTAGGTATAGCTTACCAGCACGGTCTGTAAGTCGTTGATCTGCCCGGTGGGGATGCGCCGAAGGGCTGTGTAGCGCCCCATTCGGAAAGCGCTGTAGTCACGGCCCGCCAGGTAGATGCGGGAGCGGTTGGCGTCAGTCACAACGATGCTGTAGATGTCGGCTTCAGCATGCACCAAATAGCTTGCCAGCGGATCACGGAAGGTGGCCGATTCAGCAACGACAATACCCTGGCGATTGCCGTCCTTGGTGTCGGTGGCGACGTAGTTATACGAAAGGTTTGCCGAGAAGTGGCCGAGCTTGTTCTCGCGGCCATAAGCGGCAGTAGCCACGCCGCCCCACTCGGTGAAATCGGTGCTGGCGTCGCCGTTTTGGCGCTGGCCGTAGAGCTGAACGGTCGTGTTCAGCGAGTCGGTGAGTTGGTAGTTCACGCCGGCTTCGCTTCGCAAGATCCGGCTGGACAGCCCCTGGAAGTCGTCCCTCAGGAATTGCAGTGCGTAGTTGGTCGACAACGCATCGGTATGGGCGAGGCGTAATCGCGTAGCTAGCTCGAAGTTGTCACGGGCCAAGTCGCCGGTTTCGTCCTGGAAGCGGGCTGACGTCTCCCACGAGCTGCGCCCTTGCTCGCCGAACCGCAGAACGTGGTCAAGCGTGATATAGTGACGCGTAGTGTCGAAACGCGTATTGCCGCCGGAGTACTGCTCGTGGCGGTCATCATATTCGTATTCCAACCGCAACGAATGACGATCTGCAATCTGCCAGGTGGCCTCGTAGCGGAGCGTATCGCGACCACGTTGTTCGTCTGAATATAGGCCATCGGTGCGGCTGTCGAGATCATCCCACACATGCTCGAACGAGAGCCGCATTGGCAGATGTGGATCGTTGAAACTCACCTCGCCGCCATAGCGTTCGCGTGTGCGTTCGAGGCTGGGCTGAAATGCTCGCGGTATGCGACTGTCGAGGTGTTGGGCGTACCCCACGGCAGAGAGCTTGCCCTGCGGCAGCAGAGTGAAGGCGACGTCGTATTCGAGCAGGTCGCCGTGCGAATGTTCTCGCAGGTCTGGCCCGAGCCTGGTCTCGGAGAACCATTCCTGTGACAGCCCCCATCGACCGGTGATGTCGAACAACAACCACCGCGGGTCCAAGAGCGTGCCCGATGTGCGGAGGGCCAGCGTTTCTTCAAAGAGGCGGGCGCGATTGGTCTGTCGATACCCACGGCCCAACGCGCGTCCGGAATCGTAGCGTGTTTTTGCTTCGCCGTAGTAGCCTTCGAAGCCCAACTCGAAGGTGATTTCATCGAAATCCACGAGCGATCGGGAAGCGGTGGGCTCGACGGGGGTGGGGGGGGCTGGTTGGCCGTCAGCCTCGACGGTACTCGGCTGTGAGCTCGGAGCATCCCCCGCCGCGAACACGGCGGATAGGCCGGATACGCTCAAGAGGCAAACAATAACGGAAGAAATTCGCACCATTCGAATTAGCAGAAAGTCCCACGCCGACCGCCAACGGTAACCACAGGCTGGTAGGTTATCGAGCAGCGAGCCCGCTGTCCAGTCCGTCTGTAGCAGTATCGAGCGATGGGGGCGTGCCTCCGTCCAGGTGCGAAGTTTGTGCTGGTTATAGTGGGTTGGTCGTGTTAGAAACGGAATCGATGTGGGGATGCGGCAGATTTTTTCGTTTTCCTTGGTTGTGAAGTCGGGGAAAACGCGCAGGCAAGCATTAGTTTGCCTACGCTAGCAGGTCGACGTATTCCACGAATCGAAGTCCTGCCGCCCTTTCTTGGAGGGCAGTCGGCAAAGGTGGAGCAGGTGTTGCCCGGCGTTGTGGTTACGCCCGGGTGATGCTATAGTCGCGAGTCATCAGGTTGGGTTGTGTCGGTTTCAGGAGTTGGTTCATGATCATTGGCGGGTCGCGACAGGTGATGCGAGTGCTGGCTGTGAACCTGGTCGGCACGGTTCTGGTGGGGGGATTGCTAGGCGCGTGGGGCGCCGGTGGCGAGCCATCCGAGGCCAGCCTGGTCGACACCGTCGTCTCCGAGCAGTCCGCGGCGTCGGAGCCGAGCGAGGTTGAGGCCAAAGATTTGGCGGAGCATATGAAGCTGAGCAGCGGTCTTGCCGGTGGTCCGCACGATTTTACGCAGAACACCAGTGGTGGTAGCGATTTGTGTTTGCCCTGCCACACTCCACATTTGGGAGGGGCGCCGGCTCCGTTGCCGAATGAGCAGGATGACATGGCGCCGCCATTGCGACCCTACCGGACAGCCGACCTTGAATTGACGGGGTGGTCGCTGCTGTGTTTGGGGTGTCATGACGGAGAGGTGGCCTCAGACGTATACTCATCGGTTCATGCGGTGGGTCCCACCGACCAGTTGGCCAGTTCGCGACTGGAAGCCACGGATTCACGCAGCCATCCGGTGGGTATTGTCTATCCGGTGGCCAGTGAGGACCTCCAACCGCGCTCAGCGGTCGAGGCCGCAGGGCTGGTGTTGCCCGGCGGTCGCATCCAATGTACGACTTGCCATGATGCTCACAACACGCGTGGTTATTCAGGAATGTTGCAGATCTCAAACGAGCGTAGTCGGATGTGTCTAACTTGTCATCTTCGCTGACCAAGATCATGTTTTCTCGTCCTAACCGTATTTTGTGTAGCGTTGGGGCCGTGCTGCTGGTTTGCGCCGGTCTCACGGCAATCGTTGCCGTGGGTTGTCGCGGCGGTGTTCGCGGTGCGGCGCCGGTTGTGGTTTCCACGGTTCATCTTCCAGGGTCTCAGATTTCGGGTGTGTTGTCTCTCGGCAACTTGCGGGGCACACCGCCTCCGTCGCAGACCAAGGTCGACTTGTCGCGGTTCTTTTTCGGGACCGATCCGCCGTCGCCATTGGGATTCGTCAGTCCGACGGGCCTGGCGACGGACGGGCAGAGCGTGCTGGTTTGTGACACCGGGCTGAGCACGGTGTTCCGGTGTGATCCGGTTTCGGGCGATCTTTCCTCCGCCTGCGAGCGATCAGAATTCGATCACCCGTTCGCGCTGGACATTGGTCCGAGCGGGGATCGATTCGTATGTGATCGCGGAGGCGTGAGACGGTGTGACGCAAATGGCAACGTCCAGCGGTTGTTCGAGATGGCGGACGGCGATTTCAAGCCCGCCGGCGTGCTGGTCGTTGACGATACTGTTTTGATCAGCAACCGGGCGGCGCATCGGATTGAAGTGTTCGACGCGGTTTCCGGGCAGCACGTGCGCAGCATCGGTGGGCCGGGCCAAGGTCCTGGGCAGTTCAACACGCCCCGCGGTATGGCTCGTGATTCCGCGGGCAATGTGTACGTTGTAGACGTGTTCAACAACCGCGTGCAGGTTTTCGACAGTGGTTTCAAGTGGCTGCGTAGCCTGGGGCAACCAGGCAGCGGTGTCGGTTCGTTTGGACGCCCTCGCGATGTGGCGGTCGGGCCTGACGATACGGTATTCGTTACCGACGCGTTTTCGCAACGTGTGCATGTGTTTGCACCGCTCGGCACTCCGCTGTTGGCATTCGGCGAACCCGGTTCGGGCATCGGTGAGTTGACCATGCCAAGCGGTATCATGGCGGCGTCCTTCATTCCTCAAGCCGAGCTCACACTGCCGCCGGACGTAGTGCCGGAGTACTACGTGCTGGTTGCCGAGCAGTTGAACCGGCCGGGCGTGCGCGTTTACGCGTGGTTCGCAAAGGACAGGCATGGTTTTGACGGGCCGTCCTTGCCTGAGCAGGAAGTGGACGACGCGGAAACCGCCGGACCCCACTGGGATTCCGAGAGTTGCGATACGTGCCACGACACCGACGATGATGACAATCCGCTCCCGATCGATCTTGATGAGGCCGGCGAGCTGTGTGAATCGTGTCACGAAGGGCACGATGACCTTGTGTGGGCTCATCCCGTCGAGGGATCTCTCGACGGTTCGGGGTTAAAGGCGCCTGCCGGCTGGCCCGCGCCGGACGGGGAGATCAGTTGCGTGTCCTGCCACGACGTCAAACGGCATTGCGACGCCGATGCATCGCGACCGTCGCTGAACCGCGCCATGCTGCGTGAGTACGACGCCAATCAGCGACTTGCTTTTTGTGGCAAGTGCCACGCTGAAACCGGCGGGAGCCCTCACGCTCATGTCGATGGTCAGGGACAATTGAAACCCCTGGCTTGCCTGTTTTGCCATATCGAGCAGGCGGAGGTTCCGTCCGATGGTCGCCGGCAGTTCGACGCCAAGCTCCACAGTTCGTCGGGGTCGTGCCTTACCTGTCACGATCAGCATTGGGACTACTACCCGGCCGAGCATTTCGGACGCCCCGTCTCGGTGGCGGTTCGCCGGCGCATGCTCGCGCGTGAGCTAAGCGAGCGCGGTGATTTTACAGATGTTGAGATTCGGGAGTTGGCGGCCCAGGCGACTCGCCAGCCGGCCAAGCTTCCACTGAACGACGGCAGTATTGCCTGCTATACGTGCCACAACCCACACCATGTCGGGCTGTTTCCGCCGGACTCTGTTCTCGGGACAACTGCGGTCTCGCCGACCGAGGCGGCCAATATGCTGCGGATCGCCCGACCCGACCTGTGTCAGGAGTGCCATGAGAAGTAACCTTCACACAACAAGCGACGGAGAGATGCCCAGGGATTCCAGCCTTACGCAGGTCTGCTTTGTGCGGTACCTGGTGACTTCTGCCTTGCTGGTGATCATGGTCGGTTGCGTGCCTCATAAATGTCAGGTCGAAGAGCCGAATCTGGCGTTCAACAACACGACCGATCCTACCAACGCGGCGGCGAGCTATGTGGGCGCGGCCGCGTGTCTGGCATGCCACCCCGAGCGTCTCGATACCACACTTCTCCATGACCACGAGGACGTGGGCGTGCAGTGCGAGGCGTGTCACGGTCCGGGCTCGACCCACATGCCCAATCCGGCGGCGCGCGACATCTTCGTCGATCCCACGCCCGAAACCTGCGGGCGTTGCCACACGCGAGGAGGCGATCCGCAGGTCATTGTCGTTACGGACGGATTCCTGGCTGGCAACTCGCAATACTCGCAGTTGCTTGCCAGTGGCGGGCATAGCGACTTTAACTGCACGGTGTGCCATGACCCCCACGCCTCCATTAAGCACGACCGCGATAATGGGCTGCGCAATGGCTGCACTGCCTGCCATGTGGACACCAACCTGGCGCTTCACGACGGGGCGGTGTTTGAGCTGGGCGGCGAAGTGGAGGTCGTCAGTTGCGAGAGCTGCCACATGCCGCTGGCTGGTCTGAACGATAGCTTCGCTCCACCGGAGCTGGTCGGGCCGGACGCCCGAATCGGTGACGTACGGGCGCACATCTTCCGGATCGATACTGAGAACGCCACTGCCGATGCCATGTTCACCGCCGACGGAAGCGCCGTGCGGAAGCGTACTGACGGCCGGGCGGCTGTGACGACGGATTTCGTCTGCCTACGGTGCCACAACCAGGCGGGCGGCGCCTTTCCGCTGACGCCGGGTGGGGCTCAGATGATGGCGAGCGGGATGCATACGCGGGCAGCCGAGGCCGAGGTTGAGGCCGGAGCCGAGTAGCGTAACAGTTCACACATTGTGTTGCACAGCCGCGGCACTGGTCCACAGCACATACGATGACCAGTTATCCTCCGGGTGCCCGAGCAGGTCATCTACAACTACATCAGAAGGGCACAGCGACGACCTTCAACCACTCGTCTGGGCCGCCGATCTTGCGGACATACTCCCGAAAACCTCCCGCGCCGACCAAATCCTCGACACGGTGTATGATGGATGAGACGCCAGACCAGTGCCATATCCCTGGAGGTTGTTGCGGTTTCATCGGGACCGCTTCCTCACGGTTGCGCTTCGGCTCGAGTCTCCACGTTGTCGAAACAGCAATGGTGAAGTGCCAGCACCTCGTCGGAATAGGCACTAGTTGACCGGGTGCGGAGGATTACAGAGCGGACCGTTATGTTTAGCGGCGCATAACGAAGTCTTTTGGCTGCCATAATTAGTGTCAAACAACCGATAATGTCTTGACTATGTGGGCTCGATGCTTAGTCTCTTGGAATTGCGTAGCGTTTGGGCGCTATTTGCAACGAGTTTCATTCGAGGTCGCATAGGTGATCTCAAGGGGCTGGTTTCTACGCTTCGTTCGCTCTCGGTAGCGGGCGATTTCGGCGCGGTATCAAGCGTGGCCTGCAAGGTAGCTGTTTGCCATAACCAGCGTAGTAGCGCGAGTGTCGTCAGGAGTTGTACGGCAGGAGACGGATGTAGCCATGCCGCCTTGCAGATTCGAGCGTTGCCGAGGTCAAAGTGATGGTATGCGATTCGTTGCGCTGCCAATTCAGACGTCTCGTTGCTTCGCATGTCTTCTAACAACGTCGAAGGCGTCTTGGCGGACGTCTTGTAAGTTATCTGTGCACGTAACTCAATTCCACGAGTGTGCTTTATTAGTGGACTAGGAGGTGCCAATGTTAGTCACACGTAGAGAATTCCTTAAGACCTCCGCGGCGACGGCGGGGGTGGCTATTGCCGGGATGGGCTTTGCCCTCACCCCGGTTGAGGCCTATGCGGTTGAGCTGCGCAAGAATCTGGAGGAGGCCACGCGGACCACGACCATATGTCCGTACTGCGGTGTGGGCTGCGGGTTTGTCGTGGACTCTGCCGACGGCGTGGTCATCAACATCGAGGGCGATTCTGAGCACCCGATCAACGACGGGACAGCCTGCTCGAAGGGTTCGTCACTGTACCAGATGGCCAACAACGAAAACCGGCTGACCAAAGTTCGTCACCGAGCCGCCGGCGCCACGGAATGGACGGAGATGAGCTGGGAAGAGGCCATTCCCATGATCGCCGCGCGTGTGAAGGCGACGCGTGACGCGACATTTGAGACCACCAACAACGCCGGCAACGTCGTTAACCGCACGCTGGGCATTGGCTCGCTGGGCAGTGCGGCTATGGACAACGAAGAGTGCTGGCTGTACCAGAAGTTCCTACGAACGCTGGGCCTGGTGTATATAGAACACCAGGCGCGAAACTGACACTCCGCCACTGTCGCCAGTTTGGCGACTGGATTCGGCCGGGGTGCCATGACCAACCACTGGATCGACATCAAAAACAGCGATGTCATCCTCATCATGGGTTCGAATGCTGCTGAGAACCATCCCATCTCCTTCAGGTGGGTAACCGAAGCCCGCGTGGCCGGAGCGAAGCTCATCAGCGTTGACCCGCGCTTCACGCGTACCTCGAGCAAGGCGGACGTGTACGCTCCTCTCCGGAGCGGCACCGACATTGCCTTCCTCGGTGGGATGCTCAACTACATCTTGCAGAATGACCTGATCCACAACGAGTACGTCACGGAATACACCAACGCCGCCTACCTGGTCGACGAAAACTTCGAGTTCGACCCGGCCACTGGTTTGTTCGCCGGCTACGATGCCGATGCCCGGCGCTACGACAGCTCCAGTTGGAACTTCCAGACCGACGAAGACGGCGTCATTCTTCGGGACAAGACCCTCCAGGATCCGCGCTGCGTGTACCAGATCATCAAGGAACACTACTCGCGCTACGACGTGGACACGGTTTCTGGTATCACGGGCACCTCCACTGCCAAGCTGGAGGAAGTGTACGAAACTTACGTGGGAAGCTCGTACGAGCCGGGCAAGGCGGGCACCATCATGTACGCCATGGGCTGGACACAGCACACCGTCGGAGCCCAGAACATCCGGGCGATGTCGATGATCCAGCTTCTGCTGGGCAACATCGGCGTGGCTGGCGGTGGCGTCAACGCCCTCCGTGGCGAATCCAACGTGCAGGGCTCGACCGATCACTGCCTGCTGTTCCACATCTGGCCAGGTTACCTGAAGGTACCGCAGGAGCAGTACCCGACCCTCACCGATTACAACGAGAAGTGGACGCCGACGCCTCGACCCACTCCCGCGGGAGAGGCGACAAGTGCCAGTTGGTGGGGCAATTATCCGAAGTACAGCGTCAGCTACCTCAAGAGCATGTTCGGCGCAGCCGCGACGGCGGACAACGACTTCGCCTACAGTTGGTTGCCTAAACGCGATAGCGGCGGCAACTATGCTTGGCAGCCGATGTTCGACGCCATGTATCGTGGCGAGTTGCAGGGCTTCTTTGCGTGGGGCCAGAACCCCTCAAACAGCAGCGGCAACGCTAATAAGATCCGCCAGGCCCTCGCCCAACTGGATTGGCTGGTCTGCGTCAACATCTACGGTACGGAAACGTCCGAGTTCTGGCGCGGTCCGGACATGAATCCCGCTGATGTTAACACCGAGGTGTTCGAGTTGCCTTGTGCCGCCTCCATGGAGAAGGAAGGTAGCGTGACCAACTCCGGCCGGTGGGCTCAGTGGCGCTACAAGGCGATTGATCCGCCGGGCGACGCAATGCCCGACTCTGAGATCATGAACGAGCTGTTTGTCGCCATTAAGGGCCTGTATCAGGACGAAGGTGGCGCATTCACCGATCCGATCATGAACGTCAAGTGGGATTATTTTGACGGTTCGGACGTCGTTGGTCGTCTGCTCGCCAAGGAGATCAACGGGTATTTCCTGGAGGACGTGACCCTCGGTGACACTACGTATCTTGCGGGATCGCTGGTGCCCAGCTTCAGCAAGCTTCAGGCTGACGGGACTACCTCTTCGGGCAACTGGCTGTACTGCAACTCCTACGTCGACCACGACTTCGACACCGGGAACAAGATGGCCCGTCGCATCCGCTCTGACCCGGCTACGGATATCATCGGGCTTAACGCGGAATGGTCCTGGTGCTGGCCGGTGAACCGGCGGATCGTTTACAACCGGGCCAGTGTGGACCTGACTGGTCAACCCTACGATGCAGAGCATCCGGTGATTGCCTGGACCGGGGATGGCTGGGCTGGCGATGTACCTGACGGGGGCTGGCCGCCCATGAATCAGGGCGAAGCATCGAGGTTGCCCTTTATCATGCAGCCCGATGGTGTCGGAAAGGTCTTCGCTAATGTGACGGGCGCATCGACCGCCGACGGCCCCGTCCCCGAGCACTATGAGCCGGCGGAGTCACCGCTTACCGAGCATCCCTTCGGGGCTGCCCATGCGCGGATGAACCCGGTGGTCTTTGTTCCGCCCGCGGACGAGATGAACCCGCTGGCCGACCCGGGTGGAAACGACTATCCGATCGTCTGCTCCACATATCGGCTGGTCGAGCACTGGCAGACCGGCGTGATGACCCGTTGGGTCCCGTGGCTTAACGAGTTGCAGCCGGAGATGTTCGTCGAGATGTCCGAGGAACTGGCCGCGGAGAAGGGCATCGCCAACGGCGAAAGGGTAACGGTCAGGAGCATCCGAGGCGAAGTGCAGGCGGTGGCCATCGTGACCAATCGTTTCAAACCGTTTGTCATCCAAGGTCAGACGGTTCATCAGGTGGGAGTCCCCTGGTGCTTCGGGTGGGTAGCCCCTGTGCCGGACAACACCCGAGTAAGCAACGGGAACCTGCTGACCCCGAACGTTGGTGACCCGAATACTCGCATTCCCGAAAGCAAGGCCTTCATGGTCGACGTAGTAAAGGAGGCATAAGCTATGGCAAACGGAAAATCAATGTTGTTCGACACGACCAAGTGCTTTGCCTGCCGCTCGTGCCAGGTGGCCTGCAAGCAGTGGAATGATCTTTCGGCTGAGCCGGTTGTTCCTACGAATCGGGGGACTTATGAAAACCCGCCCGATTTATCGGTCACTACTTGGGTGAAGATACACTTCAGGGAGGACGAGCGGAGCGATGGCACGCCCGTGTGGAACTTCGTTCGCAACTCCTGCCGTCACTGCGTTGCCGCGCCGTGCAAGCAGGCCACCCAAAACGCTGACTCGATCACAGTGGATGAGCAGACCGGGGCGGTGCTCCACCAGGAGGGCACTAAGAACGAATCGTATTCCGACATTCGTGGTGCTTGTCCTTTTGACATCCCTCGGCAGGCGGCCGACGGTCAGTTGTTCAAGTGCGTTTTCTGTGTGGATCGCGTGCACAACGACGAGATGCCGGCCTGCGCTAAGGCCTGTCCATCGGACGCTATCGAGTTCGGGGACCGCGATGATATCCTGGCGATGGCCGATGCCCGGTTGGTGGCGGTGCGCAACGGCGGCTTCCCCAACGCCAGCATTTTGGATCGCCACGACGTCCGGTTGTTGATCCTCCTGGCCGACCCCGCGAGCATGTATACTTTGAGCACACGGGATTGACGTTAGATTATGGTCAAACCGGCTTTACCAGTTGTAAACGACCGACCGACCTTGCAGGCACTGAACCGGCGGGCTAAGGACATCCTGAAGGCCCGTCCCGCCTACAAGGAGATGGTTGATTTCTATCTGACCGTCTTTCGCCGACAGATTGAGTGGCGGGATCGGCTGGTTGTTCATCCTGAAGAGGCGACTGCCGAGCAGACGCAAGACTGCCTGCGCAAAGGAACGCCGCTTGTCGGGTGTTTCGATCCGGGACTCGATTTGCAATCGTTGCTCGACCTGTACGTCGAGATGAAGGCGCTGTTTCGCCGCGGGAACGAGGTCCTTCGCCAGGTGGTTGACAGAATCGACGCCGCCGAGGTGGCCGGGGATTTCGCCCCGGCCACTTGGCTGGCGGAGCAGCGCCCTGATCGTCCGGAGATGGTCGCTGACTCAGCCCAGTGCCTGGAGATCGAGGAGTCGGTTCTGGCGTCACTGGCCCGGGCGGTCACCTTCCCGCATTGGGAGCTGGTGGCTCGGAGTTGGCTGTCGCAGGCTGATCTTAAGGATTGGAAAGGGCCCGCCTGCCCGGTGTGCGGTGGCGTGGCTGCCCTGGCTGAAACGCGAAAGGACCGCGATTCCGCAACGGAGAGCATCAGCCCGGCGAGCGTTCGACGGCTGCACTGCTCGTTTTGCGGCACGCACAGGGTTTTCCCGACGCTGGAGTGCCCGTCCTGCCGTTCGGTCAAATCGGGCGATGCCAAGTACCTGTTCACCCAGAATGAGCCGGAGTTGCGGATTGACTTCTGCGACAGTTGCCGGCACTATGTGAAAGTCGTGGACGGCACGAAGGTCTCCGGACCGATTCACGTCGGGTTGGAGTTGCTTACCACAGCCCACCTCGACGAGTTGGCGCAGGGCAAGGACCTTTCACCTTTGTAGGTCTGTTTTGGATACTATCAGTTTCGACGAATAGCTGGGAGATTGAACTTATGGAGAAGACTACTTCTGGACACAAAATGACTCTCGCTTCGCTGGGCGTCTGTGCGCTTTGCGCGGGCATTGTCTTGTTGGGCTCTGCGTGCATTCCGCCGCAGCCAACTCCGTGTCAGACGGATGCTGACTGCACTGATGGTCTGTTCTGCAACGGCGAAGAGACGTGTGTCAACGGCGTCTGCGTCGACGGCACGGACCCGTGTGCCGGCCAGGAATGTGACGAGGACGCCGACCAGTGTGTTGTGGCAGGATGCGAGACGGACGCTGATTGTGCCGACGGGTTGTTCTGCAATGGCGACGAGACCTGTGTCGATGGTGAGTGCGTCGCTGGTACGGACCCGTGTGCGGGTCAGGAATGTGACGAGGATGCCGACGAGTGCGTTGGCGCGGGCGGTTGCATATCGGACGCTGATTGTGACGAGGGCATGTTCTGTGATGTCGTGACTGGCGAGTGCGTGGAGAATGTGAATCTGTACGCCACCGCGGCATTCGACCACGACTTCCACCAGGTGTTGGGCTGCGATTCCTGCCATCATGAGGGTGCAGGATTCGCGAACTGCGATACCTGCCATGATCGCGACGAGGTGGTCGGTGGCATTAGCGTACTCAAAGATGCCATGCACGACCCGGATACCGGGTGTCGTCAGTGCCACGAGGCCGCGTTCGCCGACGACTGTGCCAAGTGCCATACTGATCTGGACGGCTAGGCATACGGCCAATAGATAGGTCTTTAATTGGGCCGCAGGCTTTGTGTGGCGCGGAGGCCCGCGCAGACTTCAAGCCTGCGGCTCATTCATTGCGCTGAATCGAATCATCATTTCCGAACGCATCATTCAGGCGGAAACGGGTTTCTGAACCGCCGTGTACCACTGGTTTCTGGCGTCGGGTAAGACCCCATCATCCGGGTGGGCACTGCGACGGTGAGGCGTCCGCTCGTGGATTTTCCCGTGCTTGTCGTCGTGCAATTGGTCGCATTGAGTCGACCGGGGTCCGGTGACAGCGGAGGGAGTGTTACAGCGACCGGCCGATAAGTCCTCTGACTCGGGCGGCAGGTACGCCGCCAGGTAAGTGCATGGCCAGCGTGAAGAGCCTCAACGACTCGCACGCGGAGACCTTCACATTTACCGTCGTTTACGGTGGGACAGCCGTCTCCGGCGGATTCGAGTGTGCCCCATAGGCCCTCGCTATGGGCCCGCCGCTAATAGTTAGAGTGTGTCCGGTATTCCGTATTTTTTCTTGGCTGAGGGAGTGAGTTCCCACAGTACATTCACAATCACCCAGCGACCTTCGATCTTGGACATGTGCATGTAATCTATCCAATCGTGCATCTCCATCTTCACGCTGGCTGCGTTGCCGTACACATCCAGAATAGTGACGTCGGTTCGCCGCTGGTCTGGAGGAGTTGTCGTGCCGCCGCCCTTCTGCACTGCCTGGACCAGCGCCTGTGCGCCGATGTGATCCATCTTGCCTTTGCCTGACCGCGGGTCAGCCATGAGGGCACGCTTTGCCAAGTCCGGATGAAGCGCTCGCTCCATCCGCTCCGCATTTCCCTCGTACCAGCCCTGCCCATAGTCCAGCGCGGTTTGTGTGATTGCCTCCCGATCAGACTTCGACGTTTCCGAGGCGAACGATCCCAGCAACACGCCGAGTGGTAGCATGGCAACAAGTAATGCCTTTGACATGGCAATTGCTCCTCTGCAAAAACAACACGCCAATATACTCTTCGATTGCTGGCAAACCTACACATCGAATGGACATGTCGCAAGGGTGTTACGGGGTGGCCATGCCGAAATTGTCAGCCCTTGTGAGGAGAAGATGCGTCGAGACGGCGAACGTGTCTGTTCTTGTCGGAGTCCTTGTATTCCTGTGTGGGCGATGCAGTGGTAGAGGTGGATCGTGATAGCATGACACTGAACTTCCTGGACAGGCCGCGGGCAACGATGATTCGCCAACTGACGGCTGAGAGGCACGAACTGTATCGGAGGCACAACCATGATTCCATATAAGGTGAACTTCGAAACCATGCCGTGGGAAACGCCCATTGGTGGTCTGCGCTGCAAGGCGGAAAGACGCGGTTCGAGGCAACTGCGGATCGTTGAGTATACGAAGGAAATGGAACCACACTGGTGTGAGAAGGGACACGTCGGACTTGTTCTGGAGGGGAAGTTCGAGATTAGATTCGAGGGGGAAACAACCGTCTTCAACGCAGGTGATGGAGTCTTCATACCACCGGGTCCCGAACACAAGCACATGGGGACAGTGCTTTCGGATATGGTCAGAGTTGTGTTTGTGGAGGACATCTGAGGTTTCATGCTGATGGAGCACCAGTTCTACATGCCGCGTCAGTCCTGGATGGGACGGGTGTTGTCCTTGTAGCGATGAGCTTTGGTTTCCGCATGGCTCTGCTGGTGGCGGCAGTGTTCTACTTGTTTTCATATCTGTTGATTTCGCGTGGATCGAGGTGGAGCCCTGACAAGATCGCGGATATCCCTTAGCCGTGGGGCTGTCCGCCTGAACCGCATTCGACGTTGATCGCGAATCCTCTTTGGCAGTCGATAGCCAATCGAAGCGTTCTATCGTCGAGTCGTCCATGAGTTTCTCGATTCCGACCAGCGCGTTTGGACTGATTATGCCATTGTGCCATCGCCCCGGGCCGTTTTGGTTGGCGTTGTGCAACCGGGTTGCCAACGCTTTGAGAATCGCCGAGAATGGGGCCTGATCGCATGACCATTCTCGGGGATAGACCTATTCCTCAAATCGTCAGTGGCCGTGGGACATCATATTATGGAAGGAAGCACGCCGAGGAGACCGACATGGGACGCGAATTCCTTGAAGGGAACGAGGCCATTGCCCGTGGGGCGATCAAGGCCGGATGCGATTTCTTTGCCGGCTACCCGATCACGCCGGCCTCGTCCATTCTGCACTACATGGTGGAGCTGGTTCCTCACGCGGGTGGCGTGGCGATCCAAGCCGAGGATGAGATCGCATCGATGGGCTTCTGCATCGGTGCCGCCATGGCCGGTCGCAAGGCGTTGACGGCTACCAGCGGTCCGGGCATCAGCCTCTACAGCGAAAATATCGGGTTGGCCCAGATTGGCGAGACGCCCCTGGTCATTGTGAACATTCAACGGCAGGGGCCGGCGACCGGCTCGGCAACCAAGGGGGCTGAAGGCGACATCCAGTTTACGCGCTGGGTAACCTCCGGCGGGCTCCCGGTAATTGCTTTGAGCCCCGCCAGTGTCGGCGAAGCGTATGAGTTGACGTATCGTGCCTTCAACCTTGCTGAGCAATATCGCACGCCGGTCTTCGTTCTGGCGAGTAAGGAGATCGGCGTCACCAAAGAGACCGTGGATCTGGACGCGATCAAGCTGCCGCCACTGGTGGAGCGTAAGCGTGCGGCGCCCGGCGATGAATATTCGCCGCATCGTTTCGATCGTGTCGGGGATGTTCCGGCGATGTCGGATTTCGGCGGTCCGCATATCGCTCGGTATACGACGTCCACGCACGATATGACTGCGTATCTGACGACCAATCCGGACGCTGCTCAGAAGATGATCGATCACTACACTGCCAAGATCGATCAGGCCGTCGATGATATAGCTCTGGTCAAGGAGGACATCCAGGAGGGGGCTGATACCCTCATCATTAGTTATGGCATCACCTCACGTTCCGTCGCGCCAGCCGTCAGACAGGCGCGGATGCGTGGGAAGAAAGTCTCGTCCCTGGTTCTTCAGACGCTTTGGCCGGTTCCCGAGAAGGTCATAACTTCGGCGTTAAGCGGCGTCAGAAAGGTGATCGTGCCCGAGATGAACATGGGCCAGTATCGCCTTGAAATCGAGAGACTGGCGCCGAAGGACACGGAAGTAATCGGTGTAAACAAGATGAACACGACTCTCGTTTCCCCGAGCGAGATCGAAGAAGCGGGAGGTGTGCTGTGAACAAGACCTCAGGTGCCACAACCCCGCGGGCCACATACATGACCGGCGAAATAGGCCCGCTGCCGTATTGCCCCGGTTGTGGGCATGACGTCGTTGTAAAGGCGCTTGATGAAGCCCTGGTGAAGCGACAACTCGACCCGAAGAGGATCGTTATCGTGACCGACATCGGCTGCATCGGTCTGTCAGATCGCTACTTCACCACCAACGCGTTCCACGGTTTGCACGGTCGCTCGATCACCTATGCCTGCGGTCTGAAGCTGGCACGTCCGGAGCTGGAGGTGATCGTCCTGAAAGGCGACGGCGGCTGTGGTATTGGGGGCACGCATCTACTGAACATCGCCCGCCGAAACATCGGCATCACGCTCATCGTAGCCAACAACTTCAATTATGGTATGACCGGCGGGCAGCATTCGGTGACCACGCCGACCGATGGTGTGACAAGCACGACCCCATTCGGAAACGTTGAACGGCCCATGGATCTGTGTGGAACTGCCATTTCGGCAGGAGCGGCCTGGGTCTATCGGACAACGATGTTCGACAAGCAGTTGGCCGACACTATTGCCCAAGCCACCGAACAGGCGGGTTTCACAATGCTGGAAGTCTGGGAGTTGTGCACGGCGTACTACTCCTCGCGGAACAAGTTGAACAAGGCTGCAATTGACAACCTGCTGAAGGAGAACGACCTGAAGGTGGGGTTGCTGGTGAATAAGCCGCGGGCAGAGTACAGTGTCAGGTGTCGTGAGGCACACGAGGCCGGTGGGCGCGTCGCTTCACGTAGATCTCCAATCGAGACCCAATACGGCAACTCCGTCACCAGGCAGACCGGCATCGTTATCGCCGGTAGTGCCGGTCAGAAGATCCGATCAACCGCCACACTGTTCGCACAGGCAGCCATGTTCAGCGGTTTGCACGCCACGCAGAAGGATGACTACCCGATAACCGTCATGACCGGCCACTCCCTGTCGGAGGTCATTGTCAGCAACGAGCTGATCGACTATACGGCGATCGATGCGCCTGACTACTTTGTTGCTATTTCACAGGATGGTATAAAGAAGGTCCGCACGCGTCTTGAGAAGCTCCCCGCGACCTGCACTCTTTACGCTGACGAGTCGCTGGAGCTGCCCGAGACGAAGGCCAGAGTCGTTCGGCTTCCGTGGGCCGCCACCGCGCGGAAGATCGGCAAATTGTCAACAGGTGCCATCGCCCTGGCAGGCGTGCTGCAAGATAGCGGGATGTACCCGGTAGAGAGTCTCGCGACGGCAATCACGAAGGCCCAAAAGCCGGATATTGCAAAAACCAATCTGAGGGCGGTTAAAGCCGGCGCTCAATTGGTGGAGAATTAGAAGTCAGGCGCGTTATCGACGTCGTTGATCCCACCGTCCGAGAGTCCGCAAGGAAAGGTCCTGCCCGAAGTGAGTGCCCGCATGTGGCACTGGAGAAGGGCTGTTGCGGTTTCGTCGCGGCCGCTCCCTAACGGTCGCGTTTCGGTTCAAGCGCTCGCGGGGTCGGAGCAGCTCCGATGACGTACCAGTACCTTGCTGGAAACGGTACTGGTGATTGTCAGTTATTACCGAGTAAGTGGGAACAGGCCATGCATGCTCGACATTTCACATTGGCCGTCATTCTGACCATCGTTTGGTCATGCGGAGCGGTTTTCGGTCAGGCCGAGTTTCTCACTGTTGAACAGGATGGCACGGTGTTGTGCACGCCAATCAGGAATGCAAAGGAGCTGGCGCGTGCCGAGCGCACAGTGTCCTCGTGGAATCCGCGAGGAACAGCGCTGCGTGTCATGGATCGCTACGAATCCGCAGGCTGATAGAGCCCCTGACCCGCGTATTTGAGTCTGCCCTGTGCGACCAACTCGTCCCAGACAGCCTTGGGATATTGGTTCGGCGGTATGATGGCCACGATGCCCGAAGATCGGCCGCCCGACAGCGGTCCGCGTCCGAGGCCCGATTCGGCGTCAAGGCGAGTGAGCTTGAGACGCTTCTTGAAGGCTTTCATCGCCCGGCGAAGCTCCTCCGGTGTTGGCGAATCTGACGGTGATGACGGTTCTGACTCAGGCATGATTCTGCGCTCCTTGCGATGGGTTCATGACACCAGCGAGTATACAGCGCCGGCCAACGACTGACAGCCCCTTGGAGTGCTCATCCACCAAATCTCACGAGTCGCCACTATTCGGCCGAACCGCGATTTCGCCTGGACAGGTCTGTTGTAGACGGCCTGCACGCGGATGGCCCGCGTACGTTGCAATCGATTCGATTGAAGAGTGCATGTCTGAGAACAAGTTCTATTTTGTCGTAGCGTCGGGAAGTAGATTTCTTCTTGAGAAACTTCCAGTCCGGACGCTACAAGATGGTTGAAACTGCTATGGCGTGCAGACTCGAAGTGAAGCACTTCTGAATCCTCGCGGCGCCGGAGGAGTGCTTGAGCGTTTACAGCTTCTCGTAGTCCTCACTCGTGTCGATATCTAGGTCCGCGCCCGGATCGTCGACCGTCACCAGCGTCAGCCGATCCTCATACGTTTGCGGAAGCATGCGTAATCCGCCGGTCAGGCCCCGCACAATCTCGCGCATCGCATAAGGAAAGATGATCGGGTGCCCGCGTTTGCCCTGATATGCAGCGACCACGATGCGCTGCGGCGCCGACCGGAACCTGTCCACGCAAACGCGGCACGTTTCCACCGCAAGAGTCGGCATATCCGCGGGAACGACGAGTATCCCGTCACGCTCGCCCGGTCGAAACTCATCCACCGTCGTCAGTCCGATTCGGATCGAATCGATCATCTCGCTTTCGGAGTCGTCATTGATGGCCATGGTGATTCGCGGGTCAGTGGGTAGCTCGAGCTTTTCGACCAACTCCGTCCGCGTCACCACTACAACGCCACTAACGCCGGCGCAAAGCACCGTGTTCACGACTGCACCCGCCATGGTGGAGCCGCGAAATGCCAGTGATTGCTTCGGCCGGCCCATGCGCCGCCCCATGCCAGCAGCCGGGATGACGCCCCATATCCGTGCGACTTGATCCACGTTTAGTGCCAATAGTGGCTACTCACTTGATATCGAAACGCCTGAGTCTTCGTTGTGGTTGTGGCCACTTCTCTTCCTGATGCCGCGGAAGCATTCGGTTAGAAAGGCCCAGATGATCTGTCCGCCGCCAATGAACGCCCCGTTGCGAAGAACCCAGGTCTCCTCTTTCCACAACGTTACCGCCAGCCACAGCGCGATCAAGAAACTGCCGAGAATGAGGTTTTCGAGCGACGGGAAGCGCCGGAGAGTGCGGCCCCCGGCGTGTCCGGAGGGTGCGTGCACATGCCCAAGGTCACCGCCGGCGACTATCGCTGCAACTTCGATTACTGAGAAGTTAGCCTCCGTTTTTCCTCTGCGAAAAGTGCCCATAAGGCCGACCAGCGCGGTTACGCCCGCCAGCACGAACCAGAGGTGTGCCAAGTGCGGCTCATCTTTCCAATCGCCAGCACGCCACGAACCGTAGATCCACACGAGCAAGTTCACGCCACCGCACAATGCGAGCGTGAATACGGCGCGGATGGAGAAGCTCAGAAAGAAATCCCATGCCAGCCTGAACATCGAGACTTCGACATTTCCCGTTTACATAACCTCAAGCGGTCATCCTACCCGAACGACATGCTAGATCGCCGGGTGCCACGGGCAAGCTCGTGTGCCCCATCCTTCGCCAAAGGCGAAGGATGGGGGACGGATTGGCAGGTGGCCAAGAAGCCTGCGTCGTGTTTGGCCTGTCCGTCCCCCACCCTTGCTGCGCAAGGATGGGGCACCCGCGCTCGTCGGGCGAATTCCGTAACTCCGCACGGGCGAGAAGTTGCGGCTCGGTTCGCCTTTGTCCTCAGAACATCGCGCGCACATCAGCCGCCCTTGCGCCTTGCGGCGAGGCAAAGATCGGGTTGATGTCCAGTTCACGAATCTCCGGGTTCTCGATGAGCATCTGCGAAACGCGTTGGATCGTTTCTTCCAGTACGCTCAAGTCGACACTCCTCTGACCGCGCACACCAGTAAGAAGGTTGAAGGCCCGCAACGACTCGATCATCTCTCGCGCCTCGCGCCTGCTTATCGGCGTGACCTTGAAGCTCACGTCCTTAAGCACCTCGACGAGGATTCCGCCCAGGCCGAACATCACCACATGCCCAAGCCCCTCAACAACCTGGGCGCCGACAATGACCTCGTGTCCGTCGCTCAACTGCTGTTGGACGAGGAATCTCGGCGAGACCCCGGAGAACCGATCGGCCATTAGTTCCGCGTGTTCCCTTAGCGAATCGCGGTCGCGGACATTCATAACAACCCCGCCCGCATCGGTCTTGTGCAGGACGCTCTCTGCGTCGATCTTGAGCACCACGGGATACCCGATCTTGTCGGCGGCTTTGAGGCACGCGTCGACATCGGATGCTGACTCACTCTGGGCTGTGGCGATTCCATAGCAGCCCAAAAGCGCGTAGCCCTCTTCGGCGTTGAGGCACGCCGCACCACGCTTGACGGCCGCGCCCACAATCGACCGCCCGCGAGCGGAGTCGACGTCGGCAAACAAAACCGGAGGCTCATCCGGTCGCTGCAGGAGTGCGGCGTAGCGCCCCATCGATACCAGAGCTCTCGCGCCGGTCTCGGGCATATCATATGTGGGCACGCCAGCCTCCCGGATGACCTTGAGCGTCTCGGACCAGCCTTTCTTCTCGGTCATCACGGTGGCGACGATCGGCTTATCGGATCGGCTGTTGGCGGCGGCGATTTCATGGGCAACACCCAAGGTGTCCACAAAGAAAGGCGTTACGAAGTTCAGAAAGATCGCATCAATCGCATCATCATCCAGCAGGGCACCGATAGCAGCCGCGAAGTGCTCCGGTCCGGCGGTTGCCAGCACGTCGACGGGGTTGTTGATCGACGCCTCAGGGTAGAGCTTCTCTCGAAGAACTGCCTCGGTCTTGTTCGATAGCGGCGGCATGACCATTCCGCCTTCGATCAGTTCGTCGGTGGCAATGATGGCTGGTCCGCCGGTGTTGGCAATCATCCCGACTCGATTTCCACGCGGAACCGGTTGAGTGGCGAACGCGATCGCCGATTGGCAAAGCTCTTCGATATTGCGGAAAGAGACGATGCCCGCCTTCTCGAACACGTGCTCGATGGCCGTGTCCTGTTTCATCAGTCCGCCGGTGTGCGATGAGACAGCCTTTGCCCCTTCCGCTGTCCGTCCGACCTTCATGGCAAGGATGGGCTTACTGCGCGCGACTGCCATCGCGGTATCCAGGAACTTCTTTGGATCGGGCAGGCTTTCGATGTGGACGGCGATTACCTTGGTCTCGTCGTCTTGGCCATAGTGCTCGATGATCTCGGGGATCGACACGTCGCAGGCATTGCCGTTGCTGGCATACTGACGGACTCCAATGCCCAACTCTGTGATCCGCTGGTGGATCACTTCGCCGACACCACCGCTTTGAGCCACGATTGAGATATGTCCCGACGTCGGACGTGTGAACGTGAAGTTGCAGTATGCTCGGACGGCCTGGTCGGTGTTGATGATTCCCTGGCAATTCGGCCCGAATACGCGAACGCCGGTCTTCTTCGCGATAGACGTAAGCTCGTTTTCGAGTGCTTCGCCGTCGGCGCCGATCTCACGGAAGCCGGCCGTGTTGACGATCACAGCCTTGACGCCCTTCTTCGCGCAGTCCTCGACGCACTTAGGCACATATGAGTTCTTGATGACGATATGTGCTACGTCAACCGGATCGGGCGTCTCGAGGATCGATGGGTAGGCTCTTAGCCCGCGAATCTCGCCGCCCTTTGGGTTGACCGGATAGACCGGGCCGGTGTAGCCGAAGTCGAGCAGGTTCTCGATAATGCGGTATCCGATCGTGAGCTCACGGTTGGAAGCGCCAACCACCGCCACCGCCCGCGGCGAAAACAACGCATCAAGCGACATCAGTTAACCTCCTGCGCGATGAGCGCCGCGCCGTAAGCGCCGGTGAATTGGGGATGATCCGGGACCAGCACTTTATGGTCGATGGCCTCGGAAAGAAGCTCAACGATAATCGGGTTATGTGCCACAACGCCGCCGGTCATGACCGGTTGTCCGGATAGCGGATCCATCTCCAAAACCCGCATGACGACCGAACGGAAAGCCGCCTTGGCGATCTCCGGAAGAGGTGTGCCCTGTGCGATCAGCTTGAGCAACTCCGTCTTGGCAAAGACCGTGCAGAACGAGCCGAGCTCGACATCACCAGTGGCTTTGCGGGCCAGGCCGTCCAGCGAGGACAACGGCGTATCGAGCGAGTTGGCGATCTCCTCCAGGAAGGCGCCGGTCCCGGCGGCACACTTGCGATTCATCTTGAAGGCTCGGCGATCGCCGGTATCCTCGACAACGATGACCTTGTTGTCCTGCCCGCCAATATCGACAATCGTGATCGAACGCGCAAAGCTCGCATGGCAACCGCGCGCATGACACGTAATCTCGGTCACGGTATCCGAGGCAAACTCGACGTTGCGCCGGCCGTAGCCGGTTGCTATGACGCGATCGATATCTTTCGGAGCGATGCCGGCAGCGCCGGTGATCTCGTCAAGACATTCCTTTGCCGCCCTGGCGAAATCGGCGCCCGACCTGCGCAGCGACCGAGCCGCCACCGTTTCACCACACAGCAACACAGCCTTGGTGGCTGAAGCCCCGACATCCAATCCTAATGACCGGCGATCAGCCATTGGAAACCACCTCCGCGCCTCAACCTGTCAGCAACCGCGCGGGTGAGCCTTGCATCACCCGCAGAGCTGTTCCACGAACGCCTCGATCTGTGTCTTGGCCTGCTCGTCCGAGTAGCATCGAAGGTCGTTCAAGTCACCGGCGATCGTAATCGACGGCGTACCGAACCGCTCGGAAACCCGCTCGGGCATGCCGCGCTGACAGTTGGTGTTGTTCGGGCAGGTCTTCGCGTCATGGAAGACGATCCCGTCAACGCCGAACGTGCTTATCATCTTCTCGATGTACCGCTCTTTTGGCGGGTCGGACCGCACGATGAAAAGCTCGGTATATGCTCTGGCCATCGAGTTGAACGGATCATCCTGATCAAGCGCCGTGAATATCCACGAGTTGGCGTAGGTGCTCGCTACGACACAGGTCCTAAGTTCGAGGAACAACATCGCCAGATCACGCAACCGCCCCCAGATCGGCATACCTTCCCAGTAAAGACGCAACCGCTCACCCTCGACGGCTGCCACGCCGTCAGCCATGCGGTCTTTAAGTTCCGCAAGAAGCTCGTTGTAGTAATCGATCGCCGACTGCGTTCCGCGCATCACGACAGCAGGTGCCATGTGGATCGTACTATCGAAGAAGGTCAGCGGCGACGGGCGAGAGGCTGCGGTCTCCAGCACATCTTTCCAAAGATCGGAGCACTCGCGCGACAGACGAACCGTCTCACGCAATCGATCGATGTCGAACTTGACGCCGGACACCTCCTCGAGCGTCGGAATGAGCGCTTCGATCTGACCGGCGATCCCCGCGATGTGAACGTCGGTGACATCGCCGACACTACGATAGCAGTCTATCCCGATAACCGGACACGACCATTGCTTCCCATACCAGGCCATCCAGTCCTGCACATCGCGGCACTGGTTCGTGTTGTAGACTAAGACGTCGGCCTTCGGAATCGATTCGATCCCCTCATATGCGTCGCTCAGCGGCGTGCGACCTTGAAGGAATGCCCCAATGTCACTGGTGAGGTACGAACAGATGTCGGGCGAGTAACCGATGGCGTTGGCAGCGGGAATCGTCTCGGCGGCCATGCGAGTGGCACCGAGCATAGCCCCGTGGTTTTCCGGGAAGTAGACGAGGAACCCCATAGCCCGAAGGAGTTCCGCCGGCCCGACGCTTGTACACCAGGCCACCTTCGGATGTCCTTCCTTGACGGCCTGATCCAGCTCATAGAAGTGGTCAGCCATCAGTTTGCGCATCGTGCCGGTAGCTGCGATCTTCTTGATTACGCTGTTTGTCTTCTTCACTTCACCCATCGAACCTCCTCCTAACCGTGCGAGGCAGGATTGTGCCCAGTACACCGTCGCAGGTAAAGCGACGGGTTACCAACGCATGTGGGTGCCGCCGCCGGCTTTCTCGCCGGTGTGACGATCGCTGGATGGCTCATGGCCTTAGCCTTGAGGAGTACGAATGCGGCCGTTGCAATCGTGTCCCCCACCTCTAAAGAGGTGGGCACCCAACCGTTCTTGCTGTGAACCGCAGACCGAATCTGCTCCTACGTCGTCGGGGCTCCGCACAACACCAACATCAATCATACACGCAACCACGTTACCACGCACCATGCCGGCGTCATGCCTGAATGGCCGTCGGCCCTTCGATGGCTTTGCGATACTCTGCCCGCCGGACGGATATCAGCTCAGCGGCAATGCTAACCGCGATTTCCTCGACCGTTACGGCTTTGATGTCCACACCGATCGGTGCGTGGACACGGTCCAGCCTGTCTGGACTCACTCCCTTGCGCCTGAGATTGTCGAAGATGATCTTGATCTTGCGGCGGCTGCCGATCATGCCGACGTACTTGGCTCCCGAGTTGACCACGGCACCCAACGCCTGCTCGTCATGCTCGTGGCCTCGCGTGACTATGACGACGTAGGTGTTCGCGTCGATTGGTTGGCTTGTCAGCATTTCGGCGATATCGCCGACGATTGGTTTGATCGGCTCTGGGAAACGCTCAGCGCTTGCGAAATCAAAGCGATCGTCGATGACCGTTACGTCAAACCCGAGCGGCACCATCATCTTTGCGAGCACCTGGCCGATGTGCCCTCCGCCGGCGATGACCAGTTTGGGAGCAGACTCGATACTGAGGCGGTATTCGACTAGCCCCGCAGACGTCGTCACGCGGATCGGCAGCGTCGCGGAGTGACCGGTGTCGAGCAGGCCAATAGCCTCACGCAGCGGGCGGATATGGTCCTGCGCGGAGAATACGCTGATGGCCACGTCCATCTGTCCGCCACAGATGGGCCCGGTCTCGGCACTGTAGTCGTGATCCAGGGCGAAGGTGAACAGACCGCCGCCGCCGTCGGATAGCATCCCGGCAGCGCGCCGGCTCACGTCGGCCTCCGTACATCCGCCGCCGACGGTTCCGATCATCACGCCGGCTTCATTCACAAACGCCACCGTACCGGGAACCTGCGGCGTAGACCCGCGCGTCGCGATGACCACACACATAGCAGCCCGACACCCGGCGTCAATCTCTTGTATAATCGCATCCAGGATTTGCGTTGGGTCACTCATAGGGGCTCCGGTTCGTTCACTGATCGGGCGAGGTTCTGGTGATCGGCTCGATGCCGGCGAGCTTCCGGAATCTCTTGACGCCCTGTGTAACGCTGCTGACCAGCGCGTCGGTGTCTGTAACTCGAACGCCGGCGAGTATGGTTGCGCCGTGGCGGAAGAGGACATTGTTCATCGGCGTGCTCGGGCCGAGAACGATGGCTGTGGCGTTTCTGCTGAGTTCGAGAAGCCGCGGCAGGGTCCTGTTGATCAGGGCTGTGGCGGTGATCACCACGACGTCGGACTGTGGTATTACCTCTTCGCAGGCGGAAGGAGGAAGCTCTCCTTCTTGCGGGTCGATTTCGAGAAAGTGGACGCGCCGTGCAACCTGCGTAATCCGATCATTCGAAGGGAATCGGCCGATGACGGTGACTGTCTTCTGCGCGGCGAGTGTGAGGATGGACTCGAAGACGTTACCTGTATCTCCCTCAGGCTCGATGAGGGAATTGAGGGCCGCCACGCCCAGGCTTGCTTCGAGAGGCTCCCAGCTTTCAACGCGGCGGGCCAGCTCGATGGCGCTTCGTCCAACAAGATCACCCGACGACACAAGCTCTGCCTTTTCACCTGTTTTGTAGGTGTGTGCCATGCCGGTGTGCAGGCTTTGCACAACGGTCCAATGAAGACCGACACATACCCGCCTCACCGGACAGTCGAGGTGAGCGACGCTTTCGAGTAACTCGTCGTTGAGAATCACAGGCTCTCTTCCCAAACGTCATAGTAAGGCTGGTGCGCGCATGCCTGGCACAAGGGCCCCGCGCCGCCCGGCACATCATGGCTGTCGAAGACCTTCTCCCCGCAGCGGGAGCAATCCACTGTACGCCGGGGTCTTCCGGGGAGGTCTTTGGGTTTCAAAGATACGGTAACCCGCCGCCAGCCCAGCAGCTCCGCATCGGCGACATGAAGCATCTGCCGTATTGCCTCATGGTCCTTCCTGACGGTCGGATCAACGTGTCGTACGTTGACACGGTATGCGATGCCGGTTTCGGTATTGATGAATGTTGCGGCCATCTTGCCATAGATCACAAGCTTGGCACTTCGTCGCCCGATCCGCGTTCCGGTAACGATCTGGATAGCATCGGCAATGCACCGGTCGTTTTCGATAAAGACGATCATCTCCCTGGGGTTGCGTGTGTCTATGAGACTCATGCCCTTCAGCGCGAGCCGTACTCCCAACACCTGCCCCAGGCAGAGGTGGCCATGGAAGTCGACGCAGCGGTCGAGAAGCTCCTCAGGCGTCTGGGTGTCCACTCGGACCCTCCGGGATGAGCCTGCCTTGGTGATTGCGCGGCGCTTTGCTGTCTTGCCGCTCGCTCGCGGGACGGGCCTTACGATAAAGAGAAGTTGCCTTACACGCTGAGTAGCCAACGAGCCCGACTGCAGAGAGCTCTGCAATATGAACAATACAGGTCTGAAGGGCTCCAAAGTCGGCAGGGCCGCACATAGTCTACTCCTTGCCATCAAGGCCGAATACGCGTGAAACCGATGTGGATATCCAACAGGCAACCAGCCCGGAGGCAAAGCCACACACAAGACAAACAGCCAACAGAAGCGGAATATCCCCCGGGTCAATCCACCCGGCTGTTCGCGGGAATATGACGCTCCAGTAAAAGGCAAGCACGGCGGCATTGGCCACCGCGCCGGCCAGCGCGCATCGCCAAGCGGTCTTCGCTCTCTTGCCAATAACCATCATACCTTCCGTGACGATGCCGAACAGGGCAACCGCTGCGAGAAAGCTCGCGCTGCCGAACGCTCCTTTGGAGTTCGTGGGAATCTCAATAAGCCACACCAGGAGCATATAGGCAACACCGAACGCCATCGAGGCCACCACCGCGCCGCCGATTCCTCGGCGCCGGTCAAAAGAGCAGATTGCCACGAGTGTCAAAAAGGGGCCAAGGATGATCGCAATACCGGCTCCGGGCCCGGGAAGGTGCAAGACCTCATGCATCAGCGTGGTGATCGAGCCTGTCGGAAATGCGAACAGGAAGATCAGCGCGCCCGCAGCCCCGATTACCACGCACGTAATCGCATGTTGTCCACGAATAAGATCAGCGCTCACGTTGGCGCTCCCATACATCCAAGATCGCGATTCCGTCTGCGGCAGACAATTCGGTACAAGTTTGAATGAGGCCACGAAGCGTGCCAACCGGTTGGCGTTCCTAGGGGCCATCCCCATTCTCAGAGAGAAAGTTCCTCAAGAAATCGTAGAACTCATAAGCGGGGCAATCGCTCTTGGTAGCTAGGCCAAACGTCGCGAATCGCGTACTGTACTCGTCGATCCACTCAATCTCTCCAGGGTCGCGATTTGTTAAGACCAAGACCGGACACTCTGGGGGAATGGCGTCCAGAACCCACCGGCCCATCGCCAGACCTCTCTCGGTGTAGCCGGGATCCGCCGTTTCGTCAGCGCCTCCACCGCGCGGCGCTTGATTCGTAGACTTCTCAGTCCGGGTAAACTCTATGAGATCGACGACAATCACGTCGTATTCCCTAGAGTGCGCCTGCACTTGTCCGCGTCCCTTCTGAAAGTCAGTGATGAGCCTCACGCTAACTCCCTTACTGCGCAGATTTATCAAGTAGTACTCGACGCATTGCCGTTCGTCATCGATCATAAGCACATTATTGAGTTGGCCGTTCATTACATAGCTCTCTAGGAAACATCAGAGTGAATATAGTCGGGTCGCGCGGTTCCGTAAGTTGCACATCGCCGCCGTGGGACGTCATGATCCGTCGAACAATGAAGAGCCCAAGACCGCGTCCCTCTCCAGCCATCGCTTCGGCGTTCGATGCCCTAAAGAATGGGCGGAAGATATCCTCCTTCTCGTCTTCAGGGACACCCGGACCATAGTTTCTTATGCGGACAACATACGCATCACCCTCGGCATCCCAGGCAATACGGATGGAAGTGTCCTGATCTGAGTACTTGATCGCGTTCATGAGCATGTTGTAGAGGACAATTTCGATGCGTTTGCGGTCCAACCACATTCTTGGAAAGCTTCCGAACCCGCCATGCGTCAAACTCACGCCTGCATTCTCAGCAGTTGGCTCAAGAAGCGATAAGATCTTGGAAATCGACTTGTTGAAAAGTGCGAACCACTCGAAAGTATACTTGATCTTCTCTTCGGCGGTGGTGGCCAGCATGTCGACGAGCAATTGGAGCAGACCTGAGTTATGGATGATGTTGTTGAGATTACGTTTGTCATCCTTCGATAGTCGAGCTTGGCTTTGGTTGAGGACGGTCCCAGCCGCATCGCGAAGGACATTGATTGGAGCCCGGAGATCATGAGACGCAAGCGCCCACAGAACACGGTTGTCCTCTGCGTTGAGGTAGTGCTGCACAATTGGACTGAGCTCCTTTGCGACCGCCTCGATGCGTGCGATATCATCTTGGTTTATGCGTTGCTCACCCTCGGGTTCGAGGTTACGGCGTTTGTCGTTTGCGCGGATAATGCCAATCACCCTGCCATTTGGCGTCTCGAAGATCGGAGTACCGAGCAGGGTTGTGCCGATGTCAGCGGAGAAGGCGTGTCTGGGTGGACCTTCGTACCATTCCTCGTCGAAGTAGTTGTTGCTATGCACGGTCCTGCCCGCTTCAAAGATGTGTCCGGTGGCGCTTTGTCCTTTCTGATATTCCACGCAGTTGTCACGGACAAGAGCGTTGGGATACTCCCGTGCAGTTTCTACGCCTGAAGCACCTACTCTACGAATGCGCAGGTCAGTCCGGTCTACAACGAAAAGCGCGCACCCGTCGAAACTCAGCAGATCGGCAATGGAGGTGGCCAATCGCCCCCAGAAATTCAGGGACGATTCGCCGCGCAGCCGTCCTAGTTCGAGCATGGCGGTCGCTCGGGCACTGTCGAGCGCCCGACAATGTCGCTCGATCAGATTCGTTAGTCCACAGAGCAGATCCACCTCCTTGTCGCCAAGCTGGCAATCCCCTCGGCTGGAGGCGGCGTAGATTGCAAGAACGCCATAAGGACATCGTTCACTCTTATGCTCAAGGAACATGGGGATGATCCAGAGGTCCTTCAGCCCGTGACGCTGCACGAAGTCCTTGTTGTGGTGCCTGGTATCGTTGAGAGGCTCCTGTACATGTTTGATGGCTTGCTCGGTGATCGCATCGCCCAACAGGCTGCCGTGTGCTGGTATGCTCGATACCGAGTCTTCCAGAGGCGGGGCGCTTCCTTGCACCGTGAAGACTTCCTCGTCCGAATCAAAGCGCCAGAAGCGACAGACTTTGCTGGGTAACAAGTGTGTCGCGGCCCGCGCCAATGCGACATGCAGTGACTCAGGGGAGTCTACCTCCGCATTCAGGATGCTCTGCAGGAACGACAGGTGTCTAGACGATCGATCGGAATTCATGGTTTCTGTTGCCCTAGCCTGTTGCTGAGAGCCGTGCGGCAGCGCTCGCGAAACTTATCGTCAAACAAGGCCTCCGAAGCAACAACGTGCCGAAGGAAGAGCGTATCGATTTCCATGCGTTCCTGGGCCAGGATGTCACTGAGGATTTCCTCTCGGTCCGTTGGCGACGAGAAATAGAGCCCCAGCCATCGCTCTAATCGCTCAAGCTCCGTACCAATTACCCAGAGCTGTCTGCCGGCCTTTTGCACACCTGGGAAGCCCTCTTTCTTGTACTCTTCGCCCCTCTTGTACACCTGTTGTCTTAGTATATCGATACCGCCCTGCCAACTCCTCCGGAATGGCCACGGGGTCGAGTGTTTCCTTCCAACGCGGAATCCCCATAGAAAAAACGCAAGGACCGCACCCAGAGCGCCGAGGAGGCTGAAGAAGATAACCAAGCCGAGCGGCATTCCTGCCTGCCCGTGAGTATCGGCATTCTCTGCAATGGTCATCGCGGCTAATGCGCACACGGTGGGAATAGCCGGCAACAGAACCACGGCGGCTCCTTGTCTCTTAGATGTGAAGGCAGGGTGCTCGATGTTGAACGTGTCTTCCTTCCTCATGTTCCGGCTCCATGTCGCCACAGGCGGATACAGGCCTCACCCAGCAAACGCATACTGTGGGACAACGGACATCCTGTCAACGCACTGGGCATGGCCGCGTTTCCACCCCGGCGAGCATGTCAGACGCCCCGCCTTGGCCGGCAAGAAGGCTGAACGGATGCTGGCGCTGCCCTCGTCTGCTTGCCACGAATCGCATTTAGAATCTTCTCCGGCGTAATGGGCAGTTCCTTGATCCAGACGCCGGTTGCGTTGGCGATGGCGTGGGCGACGGCGCCGAGGACGGGCAGAGTGCTGCCCTCGCCGATCTCCTTGGCGCCGAAGGGGCCTCGTGGTTCGTAGGAATCGACGATCCCGCTGAAGATCTCCGGCGCATCCTTGATCGTCATGATCAGATAACCGTGCAGGTCCGGGTTGAGAAGCTGCCCCTTGGGGCCGAACTGGACGTCCTCGAGTATCGTCTCGCTGGCGCCCATCACGATCGCGCCTTCTACCTGGCCGTGCACCGCTTTCGGGTTGATCGGTCTACCGCAGTCGTGATAGTCGGTGAAGCGGTCGATCTTGACCTTCCCCGTTTCCAGATCGACTGAAAGCTCGCAGACCGATGTCCCGAACGAGTATGCCGGGCTCGTCCCCACGGTTGAACCCTTGTAGTTGCCGCCCAGACCGTCCGGCGGCTTGTAGCAGCCGGTCCCTACCAGTGGGCCGTTGTCGTTGAAGTATTTCCGCGCGACCTCTTCCCAAGGGACTGATTGCGATTCGTCAATCGGTTCGCGCGTGCCGTAGTCTCCGAGTCGCCCTGGGTCCGCGGCTCGCTTGGCGAACATCTTCGCATCGCGGGCAACGACGTCGGACTCCTCGCAACCGAGCATCTTGGCTGCGTAAGGCCTCATCTTCTCCACGACAGCTTCGCCGGCCCGCGAAACCGCATGCCCGCCCATCATCGTGATGCGCGACGAGTATGCACCGAGGTCAAGCGGTGAGATGTCGCTGTCCTCGCTACGAATACGCATGCGCGAGGTGGGAATGCCGAGGGACTGGGCGCACATTTGTGTCAGCACCGTGTCGCTGCCCTGGCCGATCTCGGCCGTCCCGATCATCAGGACGGCGGCCATTCCGTCTTCGCTGATCTTCACGACAGCGTTGGAGTGGGGGAAGATGGAGCGCTTCTGGAAGTGCTCCGGTCCCTTCTCATGGGAAAGCTGTACCTGCCCTCGATAGATGCAGTACCCGGCCCCCGAGACAAAGCCGCCGCAACCGACACCAATCCCTTTTCCCTTCGGAAGCTTGCCGTATTTCTCGTTCCAGCCGCTTTTGTCACACGATGCATCAAGCGTCGCGCGGAACTCACAACTGCCGATGTCCATTTCGTTGATGGTCATCGTGTTCGGTGTCATGGCGTTGCGGCGGCGGATTTCGATCGGATCGATCCCCAGATCATCAGCCATCATGTTAAGCAGACACTCGAAGGCGAATCGCGGCTGGGGCACGCCGTGGCCCCTCATGGCGCCACATGCCGGCTTGTTGGTCATGACGCGATAGCCCTTGTACTTATATGCGGGGAAGTGATAGAGCGTGGGCACGACGCTGCCGGCATAGTAAGCCGTCGCCACGCCGAAGGAGGAATAGGCTCCGCCGTCAAGGTGAATCTCGCTGCTGAATGCCCTGATCTTGCCGTCGCGATCGACACCCAGCTTGAACTTCATGTGTTGTTTGTGGCGGCCGCGGCCGTAATGAAACATCTCCTCGCGTGAGTAGACCATCTTCACCGGGCGACCCGTCTTCTTGCTCAAGATGGATGCACACAGATCGAGCGGCGATGTCGCAGCCTTCCCGCCGAAACCGCCGCCGACGGTCGGGCGGATCACACGAACCTGTCCGAGCGGGATGTGCAGCACGTGAGCCATCATGTATTGCACGTAGTGCGGCACCTGCGTCGAGCTGTACAGAACAAGCGTGCCGTCCGGATCCCACGTTGCGATCGATGCGTGCGGCTCGAGCGGAGATTGGTAGATGTGGTTCCCGACGAAGGTCTCCTCACGCACGTGATACGATTCGGCGAACTCCTTGTCGAGATCACCGAACTCATGATCGACCAGCGTGTTGATGTTGTTTTTATATCGCTCGTGAAGCTGCGGCGCTCCATCCGCGACGGCTGCCGCCGGATCGAGTACCGCCGGAAGCTCGTCATACTCGACTTCGATCAAAGAGAGCGCCCTCTCGGCTGTCCGTTCGTCGATCGCCGCAACGGCAGCCACCTCATCGCCAACATGCCGCACCTTGTCTTTCGCCAGCACGTGCTCGTCATAGCGAGCTGGCGAAACGCCATACGTCGTGTCGGTAACGTCCTTGCCCGTGATGACCGCGATCACACCGGGTAACGCCTCGGCCTTCGACACATCGATGCGTTTGATCAGTCCGTGCGCGATCGGTGATCCCAGGATCTTTCCGTGGATCATGTTCGGCAGCGAAAGGTCGCCCGTGTACTGGGCTCTGCCGGTGACCTTGTCCACCGCGTCGACCCGTGGAATGGACACACCAACGCTGTCGAACTCCGCGTCAGCGGAAGCGGGCTTGGGCCCGCGCGAATCCTCAGAAGATGATGCGTCGGTGTCATGCACATCTCCGCGCGGGCTTTCGACAACGCCAGCGCAGGTTCCATCGGTGGCTTTGTCTCCCTCGCCGTATTCTCTGTAGCGCTGCATCGCTCGGAGAATGCCGCTGTATCCCGTGCAGCGGCAGAGATTCCCGCTCAGGGCTTCTTTGATCTCATCAGTCGTCGGATCAGGAGTCTTGCCTACCAGCGCGGTGGCTGACGCGACCATTCCGGGTGTGCAGAAACCGCATTGAATCCCGCCCTCGTGCACGAACGCCTTCTGGATTGGTGTAAGCTCCCCATCTTTGGCAAGCCCCTCGACCGTTGTGATGGCCTTGCCCTCCATCTCGCAGGCGAGCAGCAGGCAACTGTTCATGGTCTCGCCGTCGACCAGGACCGTACACGCCCCACAATCTCCCAGGTTGCATCCCTTCTTCGTGCCGGTCAGATGGAGCTTGTCTCGCAGTACGTCTAGCAGCGTTTCGCACGGCTCAACCGCTACGGTGTAGGTGTCTTGGTTGACGGTCAGCTTGCATGCAATGGTCATCATCGCTTCTCCTGGGCACGTTGAAGGGCTGTGGTAAGTGCCCGCTCGGTGAGCACGCCGACGAGCTCTCGTCGGTACTCGGATGAACCACGCACGTCGGAGATCGGCTCGGCGCCGGCCATTGCGATCTCGCCCGCATTGCGGAAGGCCTCTTCCCCGGGCGTTTGGCCAACTAGTGCGGCGCCAACTTCTTCCACGAGTTTCGGAATCGGAGCGACTGCACCGAGAACGATCCGTGCATCCTCGATATTGCCCTTGCCATCCAACAGCAGGCTCGCGGCGACGGCTGCCACCGAGACGGTGTTGCCGCCTCGAAGGCCGAACCTGGCATACGCTGCTCCAAACCTCACCGCGGGTGTGGGAACCAGGATTGCCGCCAGCACCTCGTCGTCTCTCAGGATGGTCTCTCGAGGGCCGACGAAGAAGTTCTCCAACGCAACTTCTCGCTCACCCGCCGGTGACCAGAGCACCAGCGATGCATTCATGGCTGTCAGAATCGGAGGAAGATCGGCACAGGGCACTGCGCTGACGATGTTTCCACCCGCGGTCGCCGTGTTCCGCACCTGCGGGTTGGCCATCTTGCTCGTTGCGTCGAGCAGCGGCGAGAAACGTTCCTTGACAATCGGCGACGCGCCCAGCTGAGCTATCGTCGTCAGTGAGCCGATTCGCAGGCCGTCGCCATTTGTAGATAGACCGTGAAGCGCCTCGATTCGATTGATGGAGACCACATGATCGATGCGAACGCGACCCGTTTTCAGATCAACCAGGAGATCAGTCCCGCCGGCCAACATGCGAACGCCGGGTCTGTGACGCTGCATCACGGCAACGGCCTCCTCCAGCGTGCAGGCTTCGTGCAACTCTATATCAGGCACATACACGTTTTCACTCCTGACTCGGCCATACGTTCTCCATTCAACCGGTCAATCCACGATCGGAGTCTGTCCAGGCCTTGCCGGAACGAATTCCGGTTGCCGGTCGCTTTACGAGACCCAAGTCTTCAGGCCCGGCTATCGGTTTCCAGGACGCCGTTGAGGAACTGTGTCGTAATCTGATTCGCCACCGTTGTCGGTGAGCATCCACGTTTCGGGGCGTACCAACTGTACAACCAATTCAGCGTCCCAAACAGCAACATCGTCGCAACATGCCGATCGAGCGTTTTGTCGGGTGCGCGCGTATCGAAGATCCGCTCTACAATTGCGCGCGTCAGATCGTAGTATTGGCGCCTGACCTTCCGCGTCTCCTCGTATGCTTCACCGCTCAGGGTGTCGAATTCGTGCGAGCAGACTTTCAAGGCGGCCATGTTCGCGGCGAAGTAGTCCACGTGTGCCCGCACCATGATCTGAAGTTGCTCGACCGGATCGGTCACGCCGTGCAGCTTCTCGCGGAGTCCGTTGTTCAATGAGTTGAACGCGCGGAACTGGATGAGGAAGAGGATCCTCTCCTTGCCGTCGAAGTAATGGTACAGCCCCGCCAGGCTCACGCCAGCCGTCTTGGCTACCTCCCGCATCGTCGCCTTCTCATATCCCGTTCGCGCAATGACATCGGTGGCGGCGCGGAGCACATGATTGAGACGTTCGTCATAAGTGCCGCGTGCATCGGAGCTTCGGTTGTCTGGTGACGGACCCTTGTCTCGCTCGAACGTTCGTTCTGGTCTTTGTGGCAGCGTGGGCATAGACCACCGTTCCAAGTGCGAATTCTCAGACTCTCTCACTTTGCCCATACCATCCTGCCATGTCAAGGCGTGAACCCGATAATGTCCTTGACGCAATACTGGGATGTGCGATAATCCTTTGCGTGCGTGGTCCTGAAGAGGCGGTGGTAAACGAGCAGCCAGCGAGTCTATTGCCGTCCTCTGCAATCGAACGTGCGTTCGGTTTCGGGTCGTGTCGTTCGCGCGAACCCTGGCCGGTTTTCCAGCTCTTCACAGGAGTCCGTTATGAGTCTGTTCCCTCCGCGAAAGACCGAGTCCTTCGATTTCAAAGAAGTCCAATATGAGAAGCGTAACCGGGTGGCTCGTATCACTATCAATCGCCCCCACAACTACAACGCCTACAGCACGCCGGCTCTCCAGGAGTTGGCGGCGGCTTTTCAGGACGCTTCCTGGGATGATGGTGTGGCCGTCGTGGTTTTCACCTCGATGGGGCATCAGTCGTTCTGCACCGGCGGTGACGTCAAGGAATATCAGAGCCAATACACCCAGAAGCCGCGGGACTACTGGAAGTACATGTGCTGCTTCAAGGCGTACATCGAGTCGATTACCAACTGCTCCAAACCGGTCATCGTCAGACTCAACGGAATGGCCGTCGGCGGTGGCAACGAAAGCCAGCTTGCATGCGACCTGGCCGTGATGGGCGAACATGCCTTCATCGCCCAGGTAGGGACGGGCGTGGGTTCCGTGGCGTGCGGGGGCTCGACGCAATGGTTGCCGATCCACGTCGGCGACCGTAAGGCGCGCGGCATCCTCTTTTTGAATCAGCGATACGCAGCGTTCACATCGCTGGCGATGGGGCTGGTCAACGCGGTGGTGCCGTCGGTGAAAGGCCCTGACGGCAAGTTCCTCACCAGTTTCACCAACAAGCGGACTCACCTGGCCGACTGGAATACGGACCCGTGGGAGAATCCCTTTGCCACGCGTGCGACGCCTGCTGAGATCAAGAAGGCACTGAAGGGCGCGGACGGTTATACGATCGACCTGTCTTTGATGGACGAGATCATCGCCGATCTGTGTGAACAGATCGTCAACAAGTTCTTCGAGTGCACGCGCTATACGAAGGCCCAGGTGAACTACTGGAAGGATGCGTCATGGCACTCTACCGCGGGCCACGCGCGCGATTGGCTGTCTATCCACTACACGAGCCTCGAGCCCCACGAGGGCATGACGGCGTTCGTTGAGAAGCGCAAGGTGGATTTTGCCGGCATGCGTGACCGGGCAGCCGACCCGGACGGATCAAGCGAGTTTCTTTGGGGTCCCTACGCCAAGTCATGCCCCAAGTGTGATGCCAAGGGTATCCCGGCGTTCTTCGAGTTCTGCGGTAAGTGCGGCACACAACTGGGATAGCGATTCACGAATCTACTGGGATTATAGCTATGACACTTAAGGGCAAGAAAGCGATTGTAACCGGCGGTAGTCTGGGTATCGGGGCGGCCATCGCGCGGGAGTTCGGAAGGCAAGGCGCGAGCGTTGCCATCAACTATCGCAAGCACGATACCGAGGCAAAGCAGGTAGCGGCGGATGTCGACGCCGCGGGTGGCAAAGGGCTTGCGGTCAAGGCGGATGTGTCCAGCTTCGCCGACGCCGAACGCATGGTCACCGAGGTAAAGGAAGCCTTCGGCGGGCTCGACATTCTGGTCAACAACGCCGGCGTCAACCGCGACGCCATGATCTGGAAGATGACAGAAGAGCAATGGGACCAGGTGATCGACATCAACCTGAAGGGCTATTTCAACTACATCCATGCCGCCGTTCCGGGGTTCCGTGAGCAGAAATCCGGCAAGATCATCAACGTGACGTCGATCAACGGGCTTCGCGGCAAGCTTGGTCAGACGAACTACTCCGCGTCCAAGGCGGGGATCATCGGGTTGACCAAGGCGCTGGCTCGCGAGCTAGGTCGCGCCAACGTGAATGTCAACGCTGTGGCACCGGGTTTGATCGAAACGGATATGATGAAAGACGCTCCGGAGAAGGTGATCGAAGCGGCCCTCGCCGAGATCGTGCTCGGTCGATTGGGCCAACCGGAAAACGTCGCGTCGGTGGTGGCGTTCCTATGCACCGAAGCCGCCCGACACGTCACCGGCCAGGTGATCCAGGTCGACGGCGGACAGTATATCTAAATTGGGAGCTTGCGGTCCAGGGTCTCCGCAGGCCGGCGTGTAACGTGGGCACGGCAAGACGGTTTGGGCAGGGCCGGCGGTTGGCAATCGCCGCGTGGAGGATACCGTGGAACTTAACGACATTGTGGCAATCAGTGCGGTGCGGACGCCGATGGGGCGTTTTGGTGGGACACTCAAAGACACCGCCGCTTACGACATCGGAGCCGTTGCGATTCGGGCAGCGCTCAAGCGGGCGGGGATCGCCGGGGATTCCATCGACGACGTGATGTTCGGGAGCTGTCGCCAGGCTGGTAACGGGCCGAACCCGGCGCGGACCGCATCGGTCCGCGGCGGCGTGGCGACGACCGTTCCGGTTCAGACGATCAACATGGCCTGCCCGTCCGGGATGCGCTGCATCGCCATGGCGTCGCAGGCCATCCGCCTCGGCGACAGCAAGACGGTCCTTGTCGGTGGGATGGACAGTATGAGCACCATCCCTTTCTTGCTGAAGGACTGCCGCTGGAGCGGTTTCAAGATGGGCGATCGCACGTTGCTGGACGGTTGGGCGGACAGCATCGACCCGCTCTGCGGCGTCGGGATGGGCGCTACGGCTGAGAACCTCTTCGACAAGTACAAGATTCCGCGCGAGCAGCAGGACGAGTTCGCCGCCGAAAGCCATCAGAAGGCGGCCAAGGCGCAGTCCAGTGGATGGTTCGACGAAGAGATTGTTCCCATTGAAGTGCCGGCGAAAGGCAAGCAGCCGGCTGTCATGTTCGAGAAGGACGAGACCATTCGGCCGGACACCTCGGTCGAGAAGCTGGCCAAGCTCAGGGCGGCGTTCAAGAAGGACGGGACAGTTACTGCCGGTAACGCCTGCGGCATGTCTGACGGGGCGACCGGCCTGGTCATCACCTCGCGCGAGCACGCCAAGGCGCTGGGCGCCAAACCGCTGTTCTCACTTGTGGGTTACTCGAATGTGGCGGTCGAGCCCTCAACGATGGGCGAGGGGCCGGGGGTGGCCATCCCGGCGGCGCTCCAGCAGGCCGGCATGGCCCTCGACGATATGAACCTGATCGAGGTCAACGAGGCCTTTGCCATCCAGGTGCTTGCCAATGAGCACGTTCTCAAGTGGGATCGCAGCAAGCTCAACGTTCACGGTGGCGCCATCGCCCTTGGCCATCCTACGGGCATCAGCGGTGCTCGGATCGTTGTGACGCTTTACCACGCCCTTAAGCGTACCGGGAGCGAGCTGGGGATTGCCTCCATCTGCGGTGGTGGGGGCGTCAGCATGGCCTTGATCATCAAGCGAGAGAGCTGAGGACCTCGGATTCCGGATGGGAGGATGAAGGCGCCATGAGTGACTATCAGTTCCTGGCTGTGGAAATCGCGGAGGGTATCGCGACGATCACCCTCAATCGGCCGCCGGTGAACGTGCTGCACATCCCGATGATGGCTGAACTGAACGGTGCTCTGGAGTCCTTAGGCGCCGAGAACTTAGCGGCGCTAGTGCTGCGGGCTGAGGGTAAGGCCTTTTGCGCCGGCGTTGATGTTAGCGACCATTCAGCCGACAAGGTCGGCGAGATGATATCACAGTTTCACGGGATCTTCCGCAGGCTGGCGGCGACGGATGTGTTAACAGTCGCGGCGGTCAGCGGCGCAGCTTTGGGTGGCGGGTGCGAGCTGGCGACCTTCTGCGACATAGTGTTGGCGTCTGGGCGTGCCAAGTTCGGGCAGCCGGAAGTGCAGGTGGGCGTGTTGCCACCCGTAGCTGCGTGTGTCCTGCCGCCTCAGATCGGGATCAAGAAGGCAGTCGAACTAAGCGCAGTAGGGGGGACGATCAAAGCCGACGAAGCCCACCGCATCGGACTGGTGAACCAGGTCTATCCGGTGGACGAGTTCGACGCGTCGGTGGACGAATATCTGTCGCAGATTCGGAAGCTCTCGCGGCCTGTCGTTCGGCTGGCGAAGCGTGCCACGACGTTGGTGGCGCGTGAGCAGATCATGGCGCACCTGGAGAAGGTCGAGAAGTTGTACCTTGAGGAGCTGATGCAACTCGCTGACGCCCACGAAGGTGTCGGGGCGTTTTTAGAGAAGCGCGAACCACGATGGAAGCATGGCTAAGAGACAGCCTTGCTACACCCATAGAGGAAGTAACTGATGAAAGCTGCGGTATTTCACGGCAAAGACGTCGGGCTGAAGTTTGAGGACATCCCCGTTCCGCAGATCGGTGCGGACCAGATTCTGGTGAAGGTCGCGGCGTGCGGAGTCTGTCACACCGACCTGCATTACATCGAGCACGGCGTGCCGACCTTCAAGAAGCCGCCGATCGTGCTGGGACACGAAGCCTCTGGCGTGGTGGAGAAGGCGGGCTCTGAGGTGACCAACGTCAAAGAAGGCCAGCGGGTGTTGATTCCGGCTGTGCTGACCTGTGGGCGCTGCACGGCGTGCCGTCAGGGGCGCGAGAATATCTGCAGCGCGATGACGATGGTCGGCAATCACTTTGACGGGGCGTACGCGGAGTACGTGGCGGTGCCGGCCAAGGATGTCCTGGATGTGCCGGAATCGATCCCGCTTCAGGAGGCATCGATCATCGCCGACGCGATTTCCACGCCATATCACGCCGTGAAGAACCGTGCCCAGGTAAAACCGGGCGACACGGTCGTCGTATTTGGTTGCGGCGGCGTGGGCATTAACGCGATCCAGATGGCGTCGGCTGCGGGCGGTTACGTGATCGCCGTGGATATCAACCCGCGCAAGCTTCAGTGGGCGACCGAGTTCGGTGCGGCTGAGACGGTCAATGCCAAGGAGGTCGACCGGGTCGACAAGGCGATCAAGAAGATGACCGGTGGGGGGGCTGACATCGCGATGGAGGTGATCGGCAACCCCCGCACGATCGAGCAGGCCTTCGAATGCGTCCGCGTCGGCGGGCGTTTGTGTGTGGTCGGCTATACGCACGAGGCGATTTCCGTCGTCGCCGGCAAGATCATGTTCAAGGAGTTGGAGGTGGTCGGCTCGCTGGGCTGCCGTCCGGTCGACTACGTGCCGCTGATTCGCATGGTGGCGCAAGGCAAGATTGACGTTAAGAAGCAGGTCACACATCGGTTCAAGCTCGAAGAGCTGGGCAAAGCCTTCGAAGCGATGAAGGAGGGCGTGTCCCTGCGATCGATCGTGGTCCCCTAGGAGTTTACCGATCATGCTGCGTGAGGGTGAACTTGGCGTTCATCCACCGGGTGCATTGGGTGTGGCGTTCTTCGTTCACGCCAGTGCCGAGTGTTTCATTGGGCGCAGCGGTGACGGTATTACCCAGCCGCTCAAGGACATCGGCTCCCTCGACCTCGACGACGGGGGCAGGCTCCGCTCTGTTCCTCTTAAGGGTCGCATCTTCTCAAATGTCCTGGAGGCTGATGCCCTCGACCGGATGCCGGAGCTTCTGTTGGTCTGCTGCAATCCTGATCAACTGGGTCTTATCACTGCCGAGATGACCAGTTATGTTGGGAGTCTGGCGGAGCGTGGTCGGCTCAGTTCGTCAGCTGACGTCCGCCGGGAGGTGCCGATCGTTCTGATCCTACCCAACGGCATTCTTGCTGAACAGACGGCGCAAGCTTACGAAGAACAGATCCATGATGCTGTGCTCCTGGGGCGCCTGCCGAACTTCGCTCCGGAGGTCAGACAGACTTTGCGTGACCGCATGGTGCGGGGAGTTTCGCTCCAGGCGGGCGGGCGTCGAGGCGTGGGGGCGGACACGGTCTACATATTGGAACGGCGCGGGGCGCTGGTCTTTGCCGGCGGCGGGGAGTATGAGCGAGAGCGCGTCGGGATCATCCTGGATGCTCATGACTACCCATATACTCATGCCAAGGGAATGCCGGGGACGCGCATCGAGTTTGACAAAGCCACGATCTCTATCGTGCTCAACGTTGGGGGCCTGATCCATACGGTCAAGGCGGACGGCGAACTGATAGATCTGCGGATGGGCGATCTGTGCAAAGACCAGACGAAGTCTGACTTTGTGCATGACATTACGCGGGCGGTCTTCGATGTTGGCCAAGCCATCGGTGCCTATCCTGAGGATGCCAAATACGAAGACGTCTGGGCCAAGCATCGGACAACTATTCTGACGCATGCCGGCCACATGACCAGTTCGCTGAAATCGTTTCGCGAGGCTTTGGCTAGCGGTCTGGACAGTGTGGCCCTCTTCTCCAATGAGGCGTGGATTCTGACACCGTTGCAGCGTTATGCAGCCAACGCCGGCATGAAGAAAGAGGCGGAACTGTTCGACTCGCTCAAGCACCAGGTGCAGGAGTCGATGGCCCGAGCTATCCACCACCACAAGCACGGCGGAGCCGGTAAAGGCGGTAAACTGGGGACGCAAGACATGAAGCTCATTGGACAACGTAACTTCAATATCGAACTGTATGGTGGCGACGAGGATGAAATGGTACTGCTCGGCACGATGCTGGACAATGACCATTTGATCAAGCTCGAACTGACTATCAAGCTCTCCGACGAACAGATCACCCGCAGCAAGCTCGAGATGATCCGAGCCCCGTTCCCGGTCTGCTGTGAGCTCGAGCAGATTGCCGAACGCCTGGTGGGCTTGCGAATCGAGCGTGGCGTGCTCAGCGAAATCAACCGGCGCGTGGGCGGGCACTTGGGTTGTGCCCACATCAAGGAACTGGCGGCGAACCTCGTCTATTTTGCCGCCTCAAGCCTGGTATTTCGCCGTCTCGGTATCGACCCAATGAGTACCGACTACGGGCGGAAGCCGGCGGATGAGCGTTTCAAGTTGACCAAAGATCTTCTGGGCGACTCTTGTTTGGCATACTGCCAATCGACCTCTCAGGGGTTGGATGAGACTATCGGGATCAAGAGAGTTGGCGAGGAACATGAATCGTCCATACCGCTGGGAGAGTATGAACCTTCCTCTGGAGTTCTGCTTGAGGATCGGGCCAGGCGATGGGGAGACAAGATATACCTTCGTTATCGCGTGAAGGGCGAGCTGGTTACGCTGAGCTGGAAGGACTTTGCCGCTCGGGTCTTTCAGATCGCGCGCCATCTGCTCGACGATGGAATCCGCCAGGGCGATCGGATTGCCATGGTCTCGGAGAACCGGGCGGAGATGTACGTTTTCGAGCTTGCCGTGATGTCGATCGGAGCTGTGACTGTCCCGATCTTCGCCGGTTATCAAGCGCCACAGGTGGCGTACGTGTTGGACCGCGTGCGACCCAAGTACGCCGTCGTGTCCGGAAAGCACCAACTCGAGAAGATCGAGCGTGCCCGGCACCCCTGGATTGAGAAGTTCTACTGTATGGACTTCGACAAGACCAGCCAGGAATGGGGTGCGTTTGATTTCGCCGCACTGCTCGCTGACGGCGGAGTTTCACAGCAGCGTTTGTCTGAGGTGGTTAATGCCGTCAAGCCGGACGATCTGTGCATGATCATGTATACGTCTGGCACTACCGGTGCTCCCAAAGGGGTATGTCTTTGCCACCGTCATTTAATATCGCAACAGAAGGCCATGTCGTTGATGTGGGACATCGACGAGAACGACGTCTATATGAACTACCTGCCTTGGCACCACAGCTTCGGCGGGTTGTTCGAACGCCTGATGACACTCTACAACGGCTGCGAGCTGTGCTTGGATGAATCTCGCGGTAAGGACATCGACCTGTTGCTCGCGAACTGGGAGGTTTTCAAACCCACGGTGTTCTTCAGTGTGCCGCGGGTGCATGACCTTCTGCTGGCACGCTGTCGGGAGGACGCCAAGGTCGAGGAGATCATCTTCAATGGCCGGCTCCGGTTCGTCTTGAGTGCCGGAGCGTCGTTACCGGCACGCGTCGAGGCTGCCTACCGCGCGAATGACATCCCGGTGCTGGAAGCCTGGGGACTGACGGAAACATCGCCCTGTGTCACCGCCACCACCAAAGCCACTCCTTGGAAAAGCGGACACGTGGGTCTGCCTCTGCCTGGCGTAAAGGTCCGCATCGACGGGAATCAGGAAATCCTGATCAAGGGCCCCAACGTCATGGAGGGGTATCTACACGATCCGGAGGCTACGGCGCACACGATCAGCGAGGATGGCTGGCTTTACAGTGGCGATCTCGGGGAGTGGACCAAGGATGGGTTGCGCCTTTTGGGACGGCGAGACGGCACGTTCAAGCTGACCACCGGGGAGAAGGTGCACTCGCTTCGCGTCGAAACCGCGCTGGTGAACGAATCACCGTACGTCGATCAGGCGGTAGTAGTCGGCAGCGGCAAGGATTATGTAGCAGCTTTGGTGTATCCTGACTTGGGCGCGTTGCGTGCGTGGGCGGCTGACCACCACGTCCGGACGCATGATCTGCTCCGCGAGGAGGCTGTGAAGGATCTCTACGCCGTCGAACTCGCGCGAGTCAATCCGCAGATCGAGATAAAGTACGAACGGTTGAGGCGTGTAGTATTGGCGGATCGGCCTCCAACGGTGGAAAGCGGAGAGCTGACGCCTTCCGGTAAGCTGGTGCGTAAGCGAGTACTCGAGAACTTCAAGAACGGAATCGATGCCCTGTTCCAAGCGGCGCCGCCGCCGGAAATCATCAAGGTGCAATCCGAGCCACAAAGGACGGTTAGCAGTGAAACGTAACGACTTCCCTCAAGTTGTCATTGCCAGCGCGGCACGCACGCCCGTGGGGACCAAGTGCGGCACGCTGAGGAACTTCTCCCCCGAGGACCTCGGCTTTTTGGCGGCTGAAGAAGCCATCAAACGCTGCGGTGTGCCGCGAGAACGGATCGACGCGGTTGTCGGTGCCAGCGTCTATCAATACACCGCGCCGGGCGCCCAGGACATCTACTTCCCACGCAACATCGGCTTGCGCTGCAATCTAGCCGTGGAGACGCCGGCCTTGCTGGTGCAACGCATCTGCGGTAGCGGTTTCCAGACGGTCATCAATGCGTTTGGGCAGGTTGCGTTACCTCAGAGCGTTGACCCGGCGAGCGTCGTTCTCTGCGTCGCAGCCGAGAGCATGTCGCGTGTTCCGCAGATCATCAGGTCGCCGCGGCGGTCTGGTGCGAGTTTCTGGGAGTTTGTGGAAGGCGGTGAGATTGAAGACGCCATGCTCGCCGGACTCAACCACGACCTGGCTGAGACGGCCATGATGATCACCGCCGACGAGTACGGGTCGAAGATGGGCGTCTCGCGCCGCGAGTGTGACGAACTGGCGGTTGAGTCGCACAGCCGATCGCTGGCTGCTTATCGAGACAGCCACTTCAACGGCGGTGATGCACTGGGCGGTATATTCTCCCTGGACGCGACGGACCTGAGCGGTCAGCCCATCCATCTGACACGCGACGAAAGTGCTCGGCACACCACGATCGAAGTCCTGGCGAAGTTGCCCGGTTTCACGCCGAACGGCTTGGTCTCGCCCGGTAACGCCAGCGAAATCAGCGACGGCGGGGCGGCTGCGATAGTCGCGGATCGAGCCGTTGCCGAGAAGCTCGGGTTGCCCACGCGCTTTGCGATTGTCGGGTATGGCGTAGCCGGCTGCGATCCGCGCATCATGGGTCGCGGTCCGGTGCCTGCAATTGAGCTGGCGTTGTCGCAGGCCAACCTTGAGCAGAAAGACATCGGGTTGTGGGAAATTAACGAAGCCTTCGCAGCTCAGTTTCTAGGCGTGAAGACCGAAATGAACCTCGACTATGACATCACGAACGTGAACGGGGGTGCGGTGGCCATCGGTCATCCGTTGGCAGCTACAGGACTGAGAATACTGACGGATCTGATGTACGAGATGGAGCGGCGTGGTGTTAAGTACGGCTGCGGTTCGGCGTGCATTGGCGGCGGTCAGGGTTCTGCGGTGATCCTCCGCGATACGGAAAAGGAGTAGTCGGGTAACACCCTCAAGCCGGTTAGCCCGGGGCTCAGAGGCGAAATGCCGGCGACCCGGGAGAGAGGATGACGGAATGAAGAGTGCGTTTTCCTTCGGCGACAAGACGATCGAGTCGTCCGTCAATCGAGTGAATCAGGTCCGCAAGGTCGCGGTCATAGGTGCCGGGACCATGGGGCAGGGCATCGCGGTCGACCTGCTGACAAAGACAGACTATGAGGTCATCCTGCTGGATGTCCAGACCGAAGCCCTTGATCGCGCACGAGCCAAACTGAGCGACCTGTGGCGTCAGAGTGTCAAAAGTGCACAGCTTCGCGCGGAGGACGTCGACACATTGGTGGCTCGCACGCGGTACACTCAGGACTATGGCGATCTGGCGGATGCCGACATCATCTGGGAAGTCGCCACCGAACGCAGCGAGATCAAGGCGAAGATATTCGAGACGATTGAGAAGACCGCCGACATCAAGAAGATCGCAGCCGTCTTCTCGAACACCTCGTCGCACACCACTGAGGAATTGGCCGTGCTCTTCAGGGCGGCGGCGTGGCGTGAGAAGCTCCTTACGGTGCACGGTTACTTCCCGTTCGAGGCCAATCGCCTCATCGACGTCATGAAGGGGAAATACGCCTCGAACGAGACGTTCAACTTCGGAGTGGTCTTCGCCGACCAGATCCTCGAAAAGACCGTCATCGCGCTGCCGGTCGATCATCACGGTTACATTACCGATCCGATATTCCAGGGTATGGGGGCGATCATCTCCTGGGATGTGAAGACCGGCCAGGATATCGTCCAACTTGGTGCTCTGTGGGATCTGTTCACAGCCAATCCTTTCAGCGTCCTTGATCAGACCGGGCACATGCCCTACACGGAATCGTCGCGCCACTTGGGTCGCTCACTACCACCGACCGACCGCCTGCGGGGTTTGTATGACCGCGATGGCAAGCACTATCCGGATTGGATCGCCAAGCTGGAGAGCACGGGGTCCGTGGGCGTCAACGGACCGGATCGCAAGGGATTTTATTCCTGGAGCACCGGTCCCCGATCACGCGCGGAGGGCGTGTTTGACCCGGGTTCCGGTCAATACGTGCCAATCGGCGAGGTTTCGCGTCAGGAGTTCTGGTCCTACTACGAAGCCGGGGCTTTCGATCGCCGCGCGGGTAAGATAAAAAGTGCGGCCTCTCTGGTGCACGTTGCGGGCGCGGACGACGCCGGGGGTCGGGCGTTTCGGCGTTATGCACTCCCGATCTTCCTCTACGTGTTGGACATGATTCAGGACGGGGCTGCGACTGCGGGGCAGATCAACTGTTCGACCCGCGCGGGGTTGCGTTATAAGGTCGGGATTATCGAGGTGATAGACGCGCTTATCGCCCATCTGACCATTGATGGCCTGCTGGAATTGGTGCGGCGGGCGCGTGACGAAAACGCTGACGATCCGTACGTTATGGATATGCTCGACGTGGATGGGCTTGGCGGCCCGCGACAGGGGCAGCCATGTCTGTTGCATGAGATGAAGAAGCGCAACGTCAAGCGGCTGTTGGGTTACGGCAAGTTCTTCCGCACACCGGTGGCTGAATTCGATTTCAAGACCGGACAGTACCGAGGTTGCTACCTCGATCTCAAGTTCTGTGAACCGTCGGGTCGTGATCGTGTTTGCAGCATCGTGTTCAACAACCCCATGCGTGGTAACGTCTGGAACCGGGCGGCGCTTGACCAGCTTGCTCATGCGTTCACACGCGTGCTTGCGCTTCATCGCGAAGGTCGTTGCGGGGCTGTTCTGTTCACAGCCGGCGGAAGCGGCATGCGCATGCTTGGGGCGGACGCCCGTGAATTCAACCGCGGTTGGTTCGAGCGCGAGAAGGGTTATGTTCCACTGGGCGAAGAGCAGGTCGCCGCCTTCACGCGTCAAGGCATGGGTCTGTTCCGCATGATCCAACAGAGCCCGGTGGCGTCGATCGGAGTCTTCGGGGAGAAGTGGGGCGGTGGGGCCGAGTTCTCTTACTTCCTGGACCTGCGCTACGACGTGCGGGCGGAAGGTTTCTTCTTCGACACGCTGATGCGCGAAACGGTGTGGCAGCCGAAAAACACCTACAACCAACCCGAATTAGACTTTGCGATTTTGGGGGGCTTTGGCGCAGCCGGTGAGCTGAAGCGCCTGGGTTTGGGTGACTCTGTGGTGTTCGAGCTTTTCGATCAGGGTATGACAGCCGACCGCGCTTATCAGGTTGCCTTGAGCAACGGCGTATTCGACGACGAGTTGGAGGCCCTGCGTCGAGGTTACGAACGGGCGCGCCTGATGGCCAAGGACGCGCCCTACTCGCGTGCCCTCTTCAAGCAACAGCTCGCTCGCGGAATCGATGACGAAGCTCTTGCACAGGAAACGGGTGAGGTGTTTAACCCCAAGAAAAACCCGTTCATTCGCACCGGTTTGCTGGGGCTACTCGATCGCGGCGCCCGTGCTCCGAAGATGGACTACTCCTGCAAAGGGATAGACCTGCCCGGTTGGGACTATCCGGACGACGCCGGCATGACCTAACCGGTCCAGACGTAGTGGTCGGGATCGGGGAACTCACGGACGATGCAGACGATTGAACGCCGCGGTTAAATGGAGCTGGTTCCGGTTGTCGCTTGTCGACCGCGGTCTTCGAGTAATCGCGGGCTCTGGCGGACCTTCATGTTGCACGCCTGTTGATCGCTTCAGATCGAACGCGTAACGCCTCGCGTCGTTAGGAGAACAGAGTGGCTAACCACGCCGAGACCGACTTGCCGCTAAGCGGTATTCGGGTCCTGGACCTCTCGCGGATTCTCGCCGGGCCGTATTGCACCATGATGCTCGGCGATCTTGGCGCCGATGTCATCAAGGTTGAGCGCCCGGACGGCGGCGACGATACGCGCACCTGGGGACCACCGTTTTCCGGCGGTGAAAGTGCCTACTACCTCTGCTGCAATCGCAACAAGAGGTCTATCACCATCGATCTGAAGAAATCTCAAGGCGTCGAGTTGGTCAAACAACTCGCCAGAGAATCAGATGTCCTGGTCGAGAACTTCACGCCCGGGCTCATGCAACGCTTCGGGCTCGACTTCGAGACACTGCGCGAGATCAACCCACGATTGGTCTACTGCTCCATCACAGCCTACGGACAGGATGGCCCTTACCGCGACCGCCCCGGCTATGACATGGTCCTCTCTGCCGTCGGGGGGTTGATGTGGATCACCGGCCCTCAGGACGGCGAACCCTGCAAGGTGGGAGTCGCGATCACCGATGTTGTCACCGGCGTGCACGCCTCGGGTGCGATCATGGCTGCCCTGTTTTGGCGCGAGCGATCCGGCCGCGGGCAGTTTATCGATGCCAGCCTGCTGGACGTGCAGGTATCTGCCCTGGCTAACATCGCCAGCAACTACCTCGTTGCCGGCCGGGAGGCCAAACGCTGGGGAACAGCTCACGAGTCGATCATCCCGTACCAGGTCTTCGACGCGAAGGACCGGCCAGTTGCGCTGGCGGTTGCCAACCAGAAGCTGTGGGTCAAGTTCTGCCAGGTGATCAGCAAGGAGGAGTGGATCGAAGATCCGCGGTTCGAATCCAACCCCAAACGAGTTGAGAATCGCGCTGTACTTCTTCCGCTTATTGCCGACGTGATGATGCAGAAGACATGCGACCAGTGGACCAGCCTGATGGTAGAGGCTTCGATTCCCTGCGGTCCGGTCAACGATATGCAACGCCTGTTCGCCGATCCGCAGGTGCTTCACCGTGGGATGGTAGCTGACGTGCAACACCCGACGATCGGCACTCTGCGTCTCGGAGGTATTCCACTGAAATACTCGGAAACTCCTGCCGAGATTCGCAGGCCGCCGCCGCTCCTCGGTGAGCATACGAATGATATCCTCGCCGAGGTTCTGGGCTGCTCTTCTGCAAAGATCGAGGATTTGAAACAGCGGGGCGCGGTTTAGTGCCGTTTCGATGCCGTGGGTGCTCGAACCGAAGCGTGATCGTGACAGGCGTTTTCGTCAGATTGCCCGGACGTCCTTGGAATCGGACAAAAACGTCGGTATGATATCGGCCTCGGAGGCAACAGATGGAAAATCCCGGTTTCAGTGGCAAGGAAGAACTCCTCTTCCTTATCCAGTTCGGGGTCTTCCAGTCGCTCTGCGAGAATCTGCAAGACACCATCAAGAAGGAGGCCGACCCGCAATCCTGTCTCCACGGCATGATCGAGATGCACTTGAATTACTTCGTCCGTCATACGAACGACCTGAAAATCCGCTTCCGGGAGATCGAATCTCTCGATGGCTGTTTCTGCCGGAAGGTTGCCGACAAGCGGAAGGAACACTCCGGCCTGACCGAGTCCATCAGTGAGAAGATATCCAGCACGTTCGGCGGTTCGTCGGCGTTCAGCAGGCTGGCCGCTCTGTATTTGTTCGGCACCCTGGACTGGATCTACCAGAGGTACCGACCGGGGCGGAATCCCGATGCCAGTGAGATAACCAGCCAGCTCTACAGAACCCATTTGAACGGTTTCCTGCGGATGAGGCATTTGGAGAAACTGTGACTGGACCGGCGGTTGGAAGCGGGGGCATCGTCCGGAGTCTGTTCGCCGCTTGAAGAAGAGCAAGAAGCGCCTGAAATAGATCAATAAGCGGGGTCTGTCATGAGATACGCAGAGATGGGCTACCATCTGGAGGTTGACTTGGCCACGGGCAACATCGAGAAGGTGGAAACCGATCCGGAGTTGACCGAGCTTTACCTGGGTGGACTGGGCACCAGTGTCAAGCAGCACTGGGACCGGGTTCCGCCCGAGGTCAAGCCGTTTGATGACGAGAACATCTTGATCTTCAGCACCGGACTGTTCTGCGGCACGCCGGCCTTCGGTGCCAATCGCACCGCGATCAGCTTCATCTCGCCCCAGTCGGAGTTGCTGGCCTGCCCGATGATGGGCGGTTTCTGGGCGACGGAGCTGAAGCACGCCGGCTACGACAAGATTATCTTCAGCAACAAGTCGCCGGACTTGGTCTACCTCTGGGTCAAGGACGACAATGTAGAGATCCGCGATGCTAGTCACCTCAAGGGCAAAGGTACGCTGGAAGTGCAGGACCTGATTCGCGAGGAGTTGAACGAGCCGAACGCCCAGGTGGCGGCCATCGGCCTGGCCGGAGAGAACCGCTGCTCCGTAGCCTCCATCGAACAGGGGCGATCCAGTGCCAGCCGTCTGGGCGGCGGGGCCATCATGGGGGACAAGAAGATCAAGGCGGTGGCGGTGCGCGGAACCCAAGACGTCTACCTGGCGGACGGCGCCAGGTTTTTCGAACTGCTGCAGGAGGTTAGGGAATATATCAACTTCCGCAACGCCAACCCGATTCCCGATGTAATGACCATCCTCTCCGGCATCGGCTCGCCCCAGGAGATGTTGCACACTGACGAGAAGTGGCATACCGAGAGCTTTGTCTGGGGCAATGCTCGCAACCGGCGCAAAGGATTTTGGACCGAAGAAATCGAGAAGAGCTGGACGAGTACGCAGCTGTCAACGATCAAGCGGCTGATCAGTTGCTACAATTGCCCGCAGCGCTGCGCGGGTTTGATCGACGCTCCCGATGTACCCCGTTACATGATGAAGTGCTTCTCCAAGCTGACCTACGGTATGGCGGCCTACGTCGACAACCTTGACTTCGGCTTCCGTATCGTCCAGAAAGCGCAGGAGTACGGCGTAGACGGCTTCTCCACGCCGCAGATCCTGGCCTTTGCTATCGAACTGAAGGAGAACGGTATCCTCACGGACAAGGATTTCGAGGGCTGCCCGCCTGACGAAGACAAGGAAGGTCGGTTCACGTGGTTACTCGACAGGTTGGCCCACCGGGAGGGGATCGGTGACATCCTTGCCGACGGAACCTACTGGGCGGCCAAGCGTATCGGAAACGGCGCCGAAGAGTACGCCCACAACAATATCAAGAAGCACGAACAGGTGCCGATCAAGCTCGGCATGCTCGACCCCATCTACTACCTGATGTACTCTACCGGCGAGAAGATCAATATCACACAGATCGAGGGCAACTGGCCCCAGGCGGCGTTCCCCAAGATGGAACAGCGGGAGCGGTTCGTAGAGGACTGGCCCCAGCTGCCTGACGAGAAATTCAAGAAGTGGCTGCTGGAATGGGAACCGCGGGGGGAGAAATCAATCCCCCATTTTCCCACCCCGCAGATGTGTAGCGAGATCGTCGACTGGATCGAGATGCTGCACGTTACCGACGATGCCCTGGGGCTATGTTCCGGGTTGGCGTCGTTCTGCCTCAAGCCTCCCTACCATATCAACAACTACCCCAAGCTGATTTCGGCGGCCACCGGCATGGACGTTGACCGGGACGAGCTGAAGCGGAAGGTCAACCGTAGCCGGAATCTCCATCGGGCCGTGAACAACCGCAGGGGGATGAGCCGCAAAGACGAGAAACCGCCCGAGGATCACTGGCGGCACCGCTTTCCCGAGCTGGAAGAAGAGCTGCTCACCATCTATTACACTTACAAGGGCTGGAATTACGACGGCATACCGACGAGGAGGAGGCTGCACGAACTGGACCTGGATTACGTTGCCGATGACCTCGAGCAGAGAGGGGTTTTGAAGGATGGCCAAGGTCAAGAAGATCATTAAGAACATCAAGGTTGATGCTGACAGCTGCAACGGCTGCAGAGGGTGCGAGGCCGCCTGCTCCGCCTTCCACGCCGAACCGAAATACAGCAGCGTCAACCCGGCCCGGTCCCGTATTCGTGTGCTCACGCATCGGCTGCAGGACATTTGGCTGCCGGTGTTCGCCGGTGGATACACGCCCACCGAGTGTGCCGGCCGCGACATCTACACGATCGACGGCAAGGAATATGACGAGTGCGGTTTCTGCCGGGCCACCTGTCCATCCCGTGATATGTTCAAGGAGCCCGACTCCGGGCTGCCGCTGAAATGCGACATGTGCGAGGGCGAGGACGAACCGTGGTGCGTCAAGTGGTGCCTCACGGATGTCCTGGTCTATGAGGAGCGGGAGGTCTGGGTGGAAGAAGAAACGGAGGAGGCAAAGCAGGAAGAGCTCGATGTCGGCCTGGAATCGCTGGCCGACAGGTTTGGCCTGGATCAGTTGAAGGATGCCATGGCCCGAATCAACACGAAGGAGTGAACCGTGCCCGCGATTTCGAGGCTGTCAAGAATGGGTACTGACTCTCGATTTCCGCAGAAGATTGGTACAACACGAGAGTGAACCAGTGGAACCGGTGACCCCGTTCATTGAGATCATTGAAGAGATTAAGGAGTGCGGCAGCGACACCTACCGGCTCTGCTTTCAGTGCGGCAAGTGCGATGTGGTTTGTCCGTGGAGCCAGGTTCGCAACTTCAGCATCCGCAAGATCGTCCGCGAGGCGTCTTTTGGCCTGACCGAGATCGACAGTGAGGATATCTGGCGCTGCACCACCTGCGGTACCTGTCCAGAGAAATGTCCGAGGGGCGTCGACCAGATCGAGCTGGGGGTCGCCCTGCGCAAACTGTCCACCAAGTACGGCGTGGTGTTCGCCTCGGCGAAGGGGGCCGAGATGGCCGGAGCCAGCCTCAACACCGAAGGCAACCCGCTTAACGGGAACCGGTCGGAGCGGGGCGACTGGGCCGCAGGCCTCTCGGTCAAGCCGTTCACCGAAAAGACCGAGGTTCTCTTCTTCGGCTGCTGTTACTTCAGCTACGATCCCCGGATGAAAAAGGTGGCCAAAGCCACTGCTGAGATCCTGAACAAGTCCGGAGTGGACTACGGCACGCTTGGTACGCGGGAAAGCTGCTGTGGCGAGAGCATCCGCAAGACCGGTGCCGAAGATACCTACAAGAAACTGGCCAAAGAGAACATCAAGGCCTTCATCGATAGCGGAGTCAAGAAGATCGTCGTCTCCTCCCCCCATTGCCTCGAAGCATTCAGGAAGGAGTATGCCGAATTCATGGTGAACTTCGAGGTGATCCACATGACCCAGCTTCTGGCGGAGCTGATCAGGGATGGCCGGCTGAAAATCGCCGGGAAGCTGGAGAGGACGGCAACTTATCACGACCCGTGCTACCTGGGCCGGCACAACGATATCTTCGACGAGCCGAGAGAGATCCTGGACTCAATCCCCGGGCTGACCATGAGGGAAATGGCGGCCAATCGCCGCAACAGCTTCTGCTGTGGTGGCGGCGGCGGGCGGGTCTGGATGGAGACGGTCAAGGGGGAGCGGTTCTCCGACCTCCGGGTGGAGCAGGCCCGAGCCGTCGGGGCTGACCTGTTGATCACCGCGTGCCCCTACTGCATCTCCATGTTCGAGGACAGTCGCCTCACCCTCGAGCTGGAGGACGAAATCGAGGTCAAGGACATTACCGAAATCATTCGCGACGTTATCTGAAGGGCAAGAGCCAGTGGCCAAGACTTCAACTAACGGGAATTCAGGAGACGTATTGATCGTCGGCGGCGGAATCAGCGGCATTCAGGCCGCTCTGGACATGGCCACTGCCGGCTTCAAGGTCTATCTGGTGGAGAAAGGGCCCAGCATAGGCGGTCACATGGCCAAGCTGGACAAAACCTTTCCTACCAATGATTGCTCCACGTGAATCCTCGCACCAAAGATGGTCGAGTTCGGCCGCCATAACAACATCGAAGCCCTGACCTACGCTGAAGTGAATAGTGTCGAGGGGGACGTGGGCAGCTTCAAGGTCACCGTGACCTTAAAGCCCCGCTATATCAACGAGGACAAGTGCACCGGCTGCGGCACCTGTATGAAATACTGCCCGGTGGAGTACCCAGATCAGTACAACCAGGAGCTGTGTGACAACAAGGCGATCCATATCTACTTCTCCCAGGCGATCCCCCTGGTGACCTACATTGATGAGAGCTGCCTCAGGCTCAAGGAAGGCAAGTGCGACATCTGCATGGGTGTCTGTCAGCCCGAGGCGATTGATTTCAGGCAGACCACCGAGAAGGTCGAGCTCAACGTGGGGACGATCATCCTCTCCGCCGGTGTGGAGCCGTTCGATCCCTCGGCGGTGGAGGAGTATGGCTACGGCAAGCTGAAAAACGTCGTTACCAGCATGGACTATGAGCGGCTGCTCTCTGCCACCGGGCCATACCGCGGCGAGATCCTGCGTGCCACGGACGGCAAGCATCCCCGGAAAGTCGCCTGGCTGCAGTGTGTTGGTTCACGGCGGGTGACCGAGGGGGAGAACAGTTATTGCTCGGGTGTCTGCTGCACCTATACTCAAAAGCAGGTAATCCTGACCAAAGAGCACGAACCCGACGCCGACTGCACGGTGTTCCACAACGACATTCGGTCCATCGGCAAGGATTTCGAGCGCTACTACCACCGAACCGAACAGCTCCCCGGGGTACGCTTCATTAGGAGCTATACGTCGGTGGTGGGGGAAAACCCGGAAAACAACAATGTGGTGGTGCGCTACGCCACACCGGCAGACGGGGTCAAGGAAGAAGAGTTCGACATGGTGGTTCTCTCCGTCGGACTGAATCCTCCCGCCGACCATCAGGGCTTCGCCGAGACCTATGGCATCGGCCTCAATGAACACGGGTTCCCCGAAACAGCTCTGGGAAATCCCATGACAACCACTAGGCCCGGGATTTTCGTCAGCGGCGGACTGCAGGGACCGGTGGACATCCCGGAGTCGGTGTTCAGCGCCAGCGGCGCCGGGTCCCAGTGTGGAGAGATCCTCAACTACCGGCGGGACAAGCTGACAAGGGAAATGTTCTACCCGCCGGAGCGGGATGTGGCTGGGGAGCAGCCGCGGGTAGGAGTCTTTGTCTGTCACTGCGGGGCGAACATCGGCAGCGTTGTCGATGTCCCATCCGTGGTGGAGGAGGCCTGGGCCATCCCCAACGTGGTTCACGCCCAGGAGCAACTCTTTTCCTGTGCCAACAATGCAGCCAAGGAGATATCGGAGCTGGCGGAGAAGAAGGGCCTCAACCGCGTAGTGATCGCCGCCTGTTCTCCCCGGACCCTCGAGGGACTGTTCCGTGACACCCTGCGGGAGTCGGGGCTCAACCAGTATTACCTGGAGATGGCCAACATCCGCGAACAGTGTTCCTGGGTCCATTCCAAGGAGAAAAAAGACGCCACCCTAAAGGCCAAGGACATCATCCGCATGTCGGTGGCCCGGGCCATCCATTTGCAGCCGCTGGAAGAGTTCGATCTGCCTGTGAACAAGCGGACCCTAGTGGTGGGTGGTGGCATTGCCGGCATGACCTGCGCACACTCCATCGCCAGGCAGGGCTACCCGGTTCACCTGGTGGAGAAGGAAAAGAAACTCGGCGGGATGGCCAGGCGGATCCCGACCACCCTGGAAGGGTTGGACGTTCAATCTTACGTGGACGATCTGATTCAAGCGGTTTACAGGAATCCGCTGATTCATGTTTCACACGACGCCACCATCAAGGGCGTTTCCGGTTACGTGGGCAACTTCACCACGACGATCGAGACCAACGGTTTGATCAAGAAGGTCGATCATGGCGCTTCGGTGATCGCCGTGGGGGCCGATGTCTACCGCCCGACCGAGTTCCTCTACGGCGAATGCGACAAGGTCATCACCCAGCTGGAACTGGGAGAGAAGATCGCCGCCGGGGACGAGACGGTCACTAGCGCTGAGAGCCTGGTGATGATCCAGTGTGTCGGTTGCCGCAATGAAGAGCGCGATTACTGCAGCCGGGTCTGCTGCAGCCACGCGGTGAAAAACGCCCTCAAACTCAAAGAGCTGAATCCCGCGATGGCAATCTACATCCTCTTTAGGGATATGAGGACCTTTGGGTTCAAGGAGGACTACTACCGGGAAGCGGCGGACAAGGGCGTGAACTTCGTCCAATACGACCCGGAAGGCAAGCCCGAAGTGGAAGAGGCCACCACTGAGGCCGGCGACCCCTGTGTGCGGATCAGCGTGCCCGACGGGATCCTCGGCAAACGTCTGGAGCTGGATGCCGATGTTCTCTCCCTGGCCGCCGCCGTGGTTCCCTCTCCCCAGGCAAAGGAGATCGCCGGTATGTTCAAGGTCACCTTGAACCCCGACGGCTTCTTCAAGGAAGCTCACGTCAAACTGCGTCCCGTGGAGTTCGCCGCGGACGGTGTGTATCTCTGTGGAATGGCGCACTATCCCAAGCACATTGAGGAAGTCGTCAACCAGGCCTATGGCGCCGCCGGCCGGGTGCTGACCATGATATCCCACGACACCGTTGTAGCCTCGGGTTCTGTTGCCGAGGTGGAGCAGTACGATTGTGTCTCCTGTGGGGCCTGCATCACAGCCTGCACATATGGTGCGATCGAGTTTGTTGACACGCCGAAGGGCAGAAAGGCCCGGGTCAATCCGGTCCTTTGCAAAGGGGACGGTCTGTGCACTGCAAAATGCCCCACAAGTGCCGTAGCACTGAAGCATTTCACTGACCAAGCGCTCCTGAGCCAGATCGATGCAGCAGGCGTCTGGAAAGAGACTCCGGCGGAACTGGTAGCAACGATTGGAGTGACCTGAGAGGGAGGTGGTATCCGGTGAGTGGCAGCGGCAAGTTTGTCCCGAAGATGATCGGTTTCGTCTGTCATTGGTGAGCATACGGCGCAGCCGATGCGGCGGGAGTTTCCCGCATTCAATACAGTAACGAAATCAGGCTCATCCGCGTCATGTGCTCCGGCAGGGTCGACCTGGAGTTTGTCTTGAGAGCTTTCTCGAATGGACAGGATGGCGTTCTGATCGGCGGCTGCCGGCTCAACGAATGTAACTACGCAACTCACGGAAATTACGATGCACTGGCCAACACCTATATCTGCAAGAATATTCTGCAGCGTATCGGGATCAACCCCGAGCGGCTGGCCATCGAGTTCATGTCCGGCGGAGAGGGTGGCAGACTGGCCGAGGTGATCGACACCTTCACTGCCAGGATTAGGAAACTGGGCCCGCTCGGCGAACCGGAGGGGATTGAGAAGGGTAGGCTGAAACAGACCCTCGACGCTGTCAGAAAGTTGGTCCCGTACCTCAGGCTGGTGGAACGGGAGAAAATGAAAGTACCGGTCAGATCGGAAGAGTCGTATCGGAAGTTCTTCGAGAGCGAAGCGATCAACCGGCTATTTGACGAGATCCTTGGCGAGAAGCTGGCCGTCAGCCGAATCACTTCTCTTCTACAGGAGAAACCGCTCTCCACCGCCAAGATTTCGGAGACCCTCGGCCTGAGCGCCTCTGAGGTCGCCAATCATATGAACAGTTCGTCAAAGAGAGGGTATGTCAGGTATGACCCTGACAGCAACAGCTACGCGCTCACCGCGGGCACGGCATGACGTAAGCCTCCAAGAAAGTGCAAGCGATGGATACTGCGACAATCGACCGGATAATCGGCAGACATCAGGGTGAAGCCAGCTCGCTTATTCAGGTTCTACTGGAGATCCAGAGTGAATACAGCTGGCTCCCCAAGAAGGCCATTGAGCGGGTGGGCGAGAAACTGAAGGTACCGTTGGGCCGGATCCAGCATATCGCGACCTTCTACAAGGCGTTCAGCCTCGTTCCCAAGGGCCGCCACCAGGTCCACATCTGCATGGGGACGGCCTGCCATGTGCGCGGTGCCACACGTGTGCTAGACAAGGTTCAGATCCTGACCGGCATCAAGGCGGGGGAGACCGACACCGAACTGAAGTTCAGCCTGGATACCGTCAACTGCCTCGGCTGCTGCGCCCTGGGGCCGGTGATGGAGATCAACGGCAAGACCCATGGAAAACTGTCTCCAGCCAATACTGAAGACGTGATCAACAGCTATGAATAAGAAGATACCAAGCCTGAGCTCGCCGGCCGAGTTGGAGGACTACAGGAAGGAGATCTTGTCAAAACGAGATCCCGAAAAGCCCTGTATCACTCTTTGTAGCGGGACGGCCTGCCATGCCACAGGCAGCAACGATGTTGCGCTGGCGATCGAGCGGGAACTGGATATCCAGGGACTGAAAGGGGGGGTGGATTTCAGAAGAACCGGCTGCCACGGGTTCTGCGAGAAAGGTCCGATCGTCGTCATTGATCCGGAGGAGATCTGCTATCTCCAGGTGACGCCTGAAGATGTCCCCGAGTTGATCTCATCGACCGTGAAAGAGAACAAGGTCCTTGATCGCCTGATCTACAGCGACCCCACGACAGGCGAGAAGAAAGCCCATGAGTCCGACATCCCGTTCTACAAGCATCAGGAACGGATCGTCTTCGGAGCCAACAGAAGGGTGGCTCCCCAGAGCGTAGAAGACTTCGTCGCAAACGGCGGCGGAAAGGCGATGGTCAAGGCACTCGTTGAGATGACGCCCGATCAGGTGATCTCCGAGCTGAAGGAGGCAAAGCTCAGGGGCAGGGGCGGTGGTGGCTTCCCTGCCGGGGTCAAATGGGAGTTCGCGCGCAACGCCCGGGGGGAGCCGAAGTACGTGGTTGTCAACTGCGACGAGGGCGACCCGGGAGCGTACATGGACCGCTCACTTCTGGAAGGAAACCCTTTCGTCGTGCTTGAGGGGCTTATCATCGGCGCATACGCCATCGGTGCCCATGAGGGGTATTTCTACGTGCGCCAGGAGTATCCCCTTGCGCTGGAGAACCTCGGTGTGGCGATCGAACGGGCGAGGGAGATGGGGCTTCTTGGGAAGGACATCCTCGGCTCGGGTTTTGGTTTCGATGTCAAGGTCCACCGGGGTGCAGGCGCCTTCGTCTGCGGTGAGGAAACGGCGCTGCTCAAGTCCCTGGAAGGAATGCCGGGAGAGCCGAGATCGAGACCGCCCTATCCCGCGGTTCAAGGACTGTGGGGCAAGCCAACCAATATCAACAACGTGGAGACCTGGGCCAACGTTCCGCTGATCATCAATAACGGCGCCCGTGCGTTCTCCGCCATCGGCACCGAGAAGAGCAAGGGGACCAAGATCTTCTCTCTGGTGGGGAAGATCAACAACACCGGCCTGGTGGAAGTGCCCATGGGCATAACCCTAAGAGAGGTAATCTTCGACATAGGGGGTGGAATCCCGGGAGGGAAGAAGTTCAAGGCTGTTCAGACCGGCGGGCCGTCCGGGGGGTGTCTTCCCGAGGAGCTTCTCGATTTGCAGGTCGGTTTCGACGAACTGACCAAGGTCGGATCGATGATGGGCTCCGGCGGAATGATCGTCATGGACGAGGACACCTGTATGGTCGATGTCGCCCGCTATTTCGTCGACTTTCTGACCGACGAATCCTGCGGCAAGTGCGCCCCCTGCCGGGAAGGTCTCAGGCAGATGCATAAGATCCTCACGAGGATAACGAAGGGAGAGGGTGAAGAGCGAGACCTCGAAACCCTGGAGGACCTGGCCGCCACAGCCGTCGACACCTCGCTTTGCGCCCTGGGCGGCACGGCGCCCAACCCGTTCCTCAGCACCTTCCGCTACTTCGGTGAAGAGTACAAGGCGCACATCATGGACAAGAGGTGCCCAGCCCTCTCCTGTAAGGAATTGGTCTCGTACTACATCGATCCAGCCAGGTGCGGCGCCTGTCTCATGTGCCTCAGGAAGTGCCCCGACGAGGCGATCGACGGCGGCAAGAACAAGATCCACATCATCGACCAGGAGAAATGCACCAAGTGCGGCACCTGCCTCGACGTCTGTCCCTCCAAGTTCAACGCCGTCATCAAAATTTCTGGCGAGCCTTTTCCTCCTCCGATCCCTGAAGATCAGAGGACCATAGTCAGAAAGGGCAAAGCGAAATGAGTGATATCCCGATGAGGATCGACGGACGTGAGGTCATGGCTAGTGAAGGGATGACCGTGCTTCAGGCGGCCCGGAGCGCGGGGATATCGATTCCGACTCTTTGTCACCACGAGGAACTGCGACCGTACGGCGGTTGTCGCCTGTGTATCGTGGAGGCGGAGCTGAACGGCTTCACCCGGCTCGTCGCTTCCTGCATCCACCCTGTTGAACCTAACCAGGACATCCGGACCCGCTCCAAGAAGATTGACAGGCATCGCAAGACCCTCTTGGAGCTGTTTATGGCCCATGCCCCGGATTCCCCGAAGCTGCAGGAATTAGCGGAGGAGTACGGCGCCGATAGGAATCGATTCGAACAGGAGGCCGATTTCTGCATCCATTGCGGTCTCTGTGTCCGTTACTGTGCCGAGGTTGTAGAAAAGCACGCCCTGGGATTTATCGATCGCGGAATTCGCAAGGAGGTAAGCTTCATCCCCGAGATCGCCGCCAAGGAATGCAATGACTGCAAGGGCTGCTTCCCCCTCTGCCCCACGTCATACCTCCAGGCCGCATTCGTGCTGGTTGAGTCCCTCGCCTTCCCCCGCAACGGCAAGTAGGAGCATCGGACGATATGGTGCTTTCATCCGCAGACGCGAAGCTCATGCCACCTGCTCAGGCTGGGGAGGCCCTCCGGTTTGTTGAAGAACACAAGGCCGACGTAGGAACCGTTGCTGTTCACAGCGAGAGCGGGATGTCGCCGCAGGAGGATCACCGTGTCTCGATTCATCTCCGTCACTGACCTGCACGGTTGGGTGGCCGGCTCAATAAGGTACTGGCCAGGCGGCCTGTGGCGTTAGCTGTGGAGGGCATGACCTTCGGTGGACGAGCGTAAGGACACAACAACACTGAGAGCGAACCGCTGGTCAGGGTTCGCGCGGGCGCTCGGGCCGGGCATCATGTACGCGGGTGCGGCGATCGGCGTCTCCCACCTCGTGCAGGCGACAAAAGCCGGGGCGGGTTACGGCTTTGCGCTCGTCTGGGTCGTGGTCATCGTTCATCTGCTGAAGTACCCGTTTTTCGAATACGCCTACCGTTATGCGGCTGCCACCGGGGACAGCCTGCTTGTGGGGTACAATCGGATAGGCCGCTGGGCCTTGATCACCTTCCTCGTCGTTGCCTTTTGCTTGAGCATACCGACGACTGCGGTCCTTACGATCGTTACCGCAGGCATGGCGTCGCAGCTTTTCAGTGCAAACCTCAGTGCCCTGGTGTGGGCGACGATTCTGCTCAGCGCTTGTACGGTCTTACTGGCCTCCGGCGGATATCCATTGCTCGACAAGGTGATGAAGGCGCTGATGGTGTTCTTGGCTTTCTGTACGTTGGGTGCCTTGTTGGCAGCCGCCGGTCACGGCCCGGCTGAGGTGACGCCGGGATTCGTAATTCCGGAGATATGGAATGTCGCGGGAATCGGGTTCCTCGTGGCCCTTATGGGTTGGATGCCCACGCCGGTCGATGCCTCGGTGTGGCCCTCGCTGTGGATGCAGGCCCGCGCCCGGCAGACCGGCCACCGTCCGCGCCTGCATGAAGCGCTGGTCGATTTCAACCTGGGCTACCTCGGCACCTTGATAATGGCGTTGATGTTCCTGAGTTTGGGCGCTCTAATCATGTTCGGCACGGGCGAGCAGAGCGCCCCCAAGGCCGGCGATTTCGCGGCGCAGTTCGTGCGTATGTACACCGGGGCGCTAGGCTCGTGGAGCCGGGTGGTCATTGTGGCAGCCGCCTTCGCCACCATGTTCAGCACGTTGTTGACGGTGCTCGATGGATACCCGCGCGTATTGGCGGCGGGCATCCGCCTTCTGAAGCCCGGCACGGAGAGGTTCGGCAGCTTTCCCTACTGGGTATCTATGGCTTCAATGATGGCAGGAGCGATGCTTGTCTTCGTGTATGTTACCAGCGTGATGGGTACGCTGGTGCGCTTCACGATGACGGTCGCGTTTCTCTCGGCGCCGCTGTTCGCCTATCTCAATTGCCGAGCCCTCAAGTCGCCGGGTTTTCCGCAGGAGGCATCCCCACCACGCTGGATTCGCATTCTCAGTTGGCTGGGTCTGGCCTTTCTGATCTGTTTCTCTATCCTCTTTCTTATCGTACACTTCGGGAATGGAAGTTGACACGCCGGCCCAGCGCAGACGGGTGACAGGATAAAGAGCAGCGAAAAAACTACGCAAATCGTCTACACAATCGGGAGCGCAATCTCAAAACGACCGACCTTCAGCGGCGCATGGATGCCGGCGGAGAGAATCACCAACCGCAGGAGCAGCCCGCCGATGATTCCGCAAATGGAGGCGACAAGCGTGATGGAAACCGCAGCGCCGCCGCTCAACGAGAATACACCGACCAAATCGAGCGACAGAGGAACCACCAGCCCGAGCAACGCTACGCCTAACCAAAACATCGGCGCCAGCGTACCGGCAAGCACGAGTCGGGCTGAAGCGCGCGACTCGGGAACTCGGTGCGAGCCTTGCAGATAGAAACCCAGCACGAACATCTCCAGGACGATGATGGCCATGTCGATGCGTGCCAGATAGTGGATGGACTCCACATGTGCGGTTTCGACAAGCGAGGCAAGTGCGACGACGGCCATGATCCCAGTCGACAGGGCGGACACTAAGAAGAGCAAAGGCAGCATGGCCGTGCTCCAGAAAGCGATGGGGCGGGCCGCCGCCAACAAGATGCCCGTGTAGATCATCGTGCCCAGACCGAAGATAATCCCCAACGCGCTGATGATATGCCGAAGCCCTGCATCCTCAGCCAGTCGATCCGTGCAGACTCCAAGGGCAATGTGAATCGCCCCAATGATCATGAAAAGCGTAATGATAATCGTACCTCTGGCGATCCAGGAACTGTTCGGGCGCATAGCGGCTCGCCAGAAGTTCTTGAATGAGCCGAGGTCGGCCAGTAGGAACAGGCATCCCACTGCGACACAGGGGAACCCCAGGGAAACGCCGATCTTGGCGATGGTGGCCCACTCTGGGGTGTCCAAAAGACCCGCCACGGCACCTGTGACATAGGCGCCGCCGCCGAGCCCGGCGAGGAAAAGGTAACCGGCGATAAGCCATCCCCACTTCGACTGTGCTTTTAGGTTGGGTAGCATTTCGATCTTCCGAGCGTTTTAACTCTTCGACGTTTCAACGTTTCCTACCTCGGCGGCAGATAGTAGCAAGAGGGATCGGTTCCGAATTCGGGATTGAGCTGGAAGCCACGCTCGCGCCTGATCAGTATGGAAATCTCGCTTTCCGGGTCGTCGAGATCACCAAAGGTGCGCGCTTTGGCGGGGCATGATTCAACACAGGCGGGCTGACGCCCATCCTTCACGCGGTCCGTGCAGTAGTCGCATTTGGATGCGATACCGTAGCCGTTCTTCTTCTCCCACGCGCTCTTGGCGTGCTTCTCATAAGGGTCCAGGTCGCCCCCGGCATCCGGAAAATACGCCTTCCATTCCTCAACCGTCTGCCTCGCGCCGTAGGGGCAGGCCATGATGCAGTACTTGCATCCCATGCAAAGGTCCTTGTCCACATGGACAATACCGTTTTCGTCCTGCGTGGTCGCCCCGGTGGGGCAGACTTTCAGGCACTCGGGTTCGGCACACTGTTGGCAGACCAGGGGAACCATCTGCCTCAAGGCGGCTGGGAACGAGCCGGTTTCCGCCGGCACGCATCTGGCCCAGTCAACACCCTGGGGCGTGTGGTTCGCAGCCTTGCACGCCACCTGGCAGGAATAGCACCCGTAGCACCTCTTCAAGTCGATGGCAAATCCGTAGCGTGGCATTGGGAGCACCTCAGGTTAATCGACGGTCACGGATTGACGATTCGCGCCGGACTCCAATCGCGCGACTCCGAACATGATTCTCCAACCATCAATCCTCAATCGCTAGGCCTTGTATATCTTCACTTTGACACAAGCATCCGAACCCTGTGTAAGTGAGTCCGTGTGTTTCAAGTCGGGGTTGATCAGATCGTCGAAGAACTGACCCTTGCCCTTGGAAATCGGCGTCCCTCGCGCCCAGTGGCCATGGCAACCGGCGATGCCCAGTTGCTCGGGGTGCATACCCTCGACCAGCTTCACCGGGCCTTTGATCCTCTTACCGTCCGGGTTCTCGACCCAGACGATGTCGTGGTCCTTAAGGCCCTTATTCTTGCCCGTGCTTGCGTTGATCTGGATCAGATACACGAACGGATCGTTGACGGATACCTCGTCGAGCCACGGGTTGTTTTGCGTCGAGGACTGGGTGTGGAAAGAGGGCCGCCAACTGAAAGCCCACAGGTCGAAATCGGGATTCGTCTCCTCGTGCGAGGGGCACGGGAACCACTCGGCCAGCGGTGTGTAGAAGCGGATGTCAGCCATGTCCTCGCGCCCGTACGAGGACAGGAGCTTCTCGAGCTTCTTACCCGACTCGAGGAAGTACTCGAAATAGATCGGCACCCTGACCGGCGTGAACCACCGCCAGTACATCTCCTGGACCTTCGTCGGCCATTTCTCAAGACCCGTCTTCTTCAGGGCGTCCAGCCCCTTTTCAGATCCCAGGCGGTCCTTGAGCACCCGGTCGACCACGTCTGACCACGCATAGTCTCCCTTCGGATCGAGCTTGTAGTTCTCATCCATCTCCCCGCCATAGCGCACCGGGATGATGTTGTTGATCGCCTCATAGTACTTGTCCGAGATGCCGAGCCGCTTGGCGATCTCGATCATCATCTCGTTGAAGTCGCGGCGCTCATGCAGCGGCTCGACTACCGGCTGACGAATCTGCCATACCCAATGGTCCATCCCAGTCGGGTGACAAAACGTCGACGGGAACGTGACGCACGGTGTGTAGCGTTCCAGGAAGCAGGAGTCGGGCAGGACGATGTCCGCCACGGCCTCGGTGAACTCGTTTTGATAGATGTTGAACGAGAATATGAAGTCGAATTTCTTCAGGAAGTTCTCCGTGACTTCCTCGGCGTTCGCCATCGTCATCACGGAATTCGAGCCGAAGTTGATCATGATCTCCGGTCGGTAGTCGATCTTGAAATCTTCAAGATACTTCTCCCACTCGGGTGTGCAGATCGTGAAGGCGTTGTAGACCGAGCAGGGGTACATGTCCTGGAGGTCGAGCCGTTGTGGCGGCGCAGGCTCGCGCAGCGGGTAGGGCTTATGGTCGTAGACCCATCCTTTGACAACCATCATCCCATCTGGGCAGGCGTATGGGACGGTGTTTGGCTTGCCCGTGTCGGGATGGCCCTGCGAGACCGGCGGTCCGTGCCCCATGGCTCCGCCGGGCACGTCAGCGGCACCGACAATGTGATTCATCATGTCAATCTCAAGGCAGTTCCACCCGGAGTTGACGTGACCCTGACTGCCACGGAAGAAGATCGCCGCCGAGGGGCGTAAGGGAAGCTCGTGACCGTCGATGGTGATTGTACTGCCGATCTGGGCATGATCGACGAACTCGTTGGCTACACGACGAATGGTCGACGCCGGTACGCTGGAGATGTTCTCAACCTTGTCTAGCGGGTAGTTCTCCTTCACGTGCTCCTTGAGAAGCTGGAAGGAAGGGTGGCATTCGGTACCGTCGACCTTGTAATCCCCTTCCAGTGCGTAGTCCTTGATCGACTCGTCATCAAACGTCTTCGCCTTGCCCACCTCGGAATCCCACACCAGAGGCTTGTTGCTCTCCGGGTCCCTGAGGTAATGCCCATCCGCCTGAATAAGGTAGGGGGCGTTCGTCTTCAGCTTGAGGTAGTGATCATCCCACTTGCCGATTTCGTTCAGGATGACGTTTATTATCCCGAGCGCGATTGCCCCGTCCGTTCCCACGCGGCAGGGGACCCATTCGTGAGCCTTCGAGGCTTGCGTTGACAGGAATGGGTCGAAAACCACGGCCTTCATTCCTCGGGCCCGGGCATCCGCTACCCACTGAGCGCTTTGCAGGGCTGCGTGGCCCGCTCCGTGTCCCTTCGAGCACCCGAAGTAGATCGTATAGTTGTTGTAGTTCCAGTCCGGGATGATCGACCAGGCGGCGTGCATGATGCCGTTCATGAAGTGGGCACCGTTGCCGCACCACAGTCCGCCACCCGAAACCCAGTAGTTCTTGAAGCCCCAAGCGCGCATGAACGCGACCACCGCAAAGCGGATCTCGCTGGTCTGAACCGTCGTGGCTTGGAAGTACGTTCCCCGCGGGTCCTTCATGTTCTTGAACTTGGTGACGATGGTCTCGAGCGCTTCCTCCCATGAGATTCTCTCCCACTTGGGGTCGACCCCCACGCCTTTCTCGGGGTTGGTGCGCTTGACCGGGTAGTTCACGCGGTGCCGGTCGTAGAGCGTCATGAGCTGTGCCGTACCTTTGGCACAGATGCGTCCGCTGCCGGCGGGCGACTCCGGGTTGCCCTCAATCTCGACCACGACGCCGTTGACGACGTGAGCGCGGATGCCGCATTGCGCATAGCAGCCTCCGCAAGACGTGTGAACCCATCTGTCTTCATTGCCTTCTGTCGGATTTGCGATCATGCTGCTACCGCCTTTGTACCATGTAGCAAGAACTGAGCGGAAAGCCGCCTTCAAGGGCCGGCGCTTGACGAAGAGGACTTCGGCGCACGCCATACGCCCGACAGTCCTTATTGTATCGTAACCGAATCAACGGTCCTGCGGAAGCGCCTTATGTTGACTCTGCCTAGTCACTGTGCATCCCACAAGTGGGGGACGATCCCGGTGATCGCACCGCGCGTCTGGTGCCACACGCGGGCAGCACTTTGCGCTCACCACCTATTTTTCCCAGTTTACCGCAAGAGCGCGTTCGAGGTCGGAAACACCAAAGATGCCCAGTGCCGGCCCGGGCCCAGGCGAAGCACTGGCGTAGATATAGTCGATGTTGATGCCTGCAAGCGCGAGCTTGCGCGCAATAGCGGCGAACCCGCCTGGTGCATCGGGCATCTCGAGTGCAAGGCAATTGCACGCGGTGCAGAGGACGCCCGCCTCAGCGAAGGTCGCCTTGGCCGCCTCCGGTTTGTCCACCACGAGACGAGCGCTACCCTGCCCACCCTCGTACAAGGTAGTGATCGCTCGGACGTTGATGCCGCGGTCAGTCAGGTGGGCGCAGAGGTCGGCGAGGATTCCCGGCCGATTCTCCAGGACGATCGTGAGTTGTTCGACTTGCTCGCACTTGAAACGCATGATCGGTCTCCCGCTTACTTGTCATAAGAGCCCAAGTTGCATCTGCATCCCCAGCCTACCGATAGTCGCAGCCCATCGCAAGCTGTGTTTGGGTGTGATCTGGGGCGGGGAAGCCCACGATGAGCTCGCGGTGACCGCGATTCTCCTTGCAGTAAACCGGGGCAAGTGCTACCCTCGTAACAGTCGAACCGTGATAAGAAAGGTGGTGCGCGATGGGTCGGTACTTCATCCTGCGCGAGGGCGAAGTCGTCGAAGAGCAGGACTACGCCAAGTGGGCGAAGTGGTACGAAGAATCATACGAGCAGGTCCACAAGGTCGCGAGTACAAAGGCACAATACGGCACCGTGTCGACGACCTTTCTCGGTATGAGCATGACTCTTTCGCAAAACGAGACCCCCCAGTTGTTCGAGACGCGGGTCGAGGGCGGCTGGCTGGACGGTGAGCGGCAATGCTATGCCACCCTTGACGAAGCGAAAGCCGGCCACGAGCTTTGGATGTCCCGCGTCCGTGAGGCCGAGGCGGACAAACCACCACCCCCCGGGTTCGTCTGGTGACCCGCGTTACACCTCTTGTGATCGACGGATTCGCCCCTCGTTATCGGCCGATGATCTTGATCAGCACACGCTTGCGTCGCCGGCCGTCAAACTCGCCGTAGAAGATCTGCTCCCATGGTCCGAAGTCCAGTTCGCCGTTGGTAACTGCCACCACGACTTCCCGCCCCATGACTTGGCGCTTCAGATGTGCGTCGCCGTTGTCCTCACCAGTAAGGTTGTGGCGGTACTGGTTGATCGGATCGTGCGGGGCGAGCTTCTCGAGCCATTGCTCGTAATCGTCGTGCAGGCCCGGTTCATCGTCGTTGATAAACACGCTCGCCGTGATGTGCATCGCGTTCACGAGGCAAAGCCCCTCACGGATGCCGCTTTCCAGCAACGCCTCCGCAACTTGCGGCGTGATGTTGACAAACGCCCGGCGCGTCGGCGCCTCGATCCACAATTCCTTGCGATATGATTCCACGCGAGCGAACTCCTTGACAACGTCCTTTGCACAGACAGAGAGACCGGTGCTTCTGTTGTAAACGCCTTAACGCAGTGATTGCTTCGCGGGATCCTCCGTTCCTCACCCTTCGCTCCGCGAAGAATGGGGCACCTGCGCTTCCTACTGCTCTGTCGCACACATTCTAGTGAGTTATCCGAACCGCGCCAGTCAGGAAGCGGCGAGTAGCCCACCACGAAGCCGTTGCGGTTTCGTCAGGGCCGCTCCCTCACGGTCGCGGTTCGGTTCAAGCGCCCTCGGCGGCGGGATCGGTCCGCAGTTGACGCCCGCGGCTCTGGTGCGGCAACGAACCCGCGGAATCACGGTTGATACGGTACTATTCTCCCAGCGCGATCATCAGGTTGCCATCGGATTGCAGGTTCGTGACAGCCCGGCGAATCACTGCGAAGTCCTCAGGCGAGATGGTGTCACTGTTAATCTCGATCGCCCGACGCAGCCGGATCGTGGTTCCGTCGACGTCGACGCTCTGGCTGATTCGTCCCCACGCGCCGTCAACGGCGGCGAGCGACGCCGGGACGATCGGGGTTGACCAACCCTCAGGCAGCTCGAACGTGAGGTCCACGTTCTCGCGGAAGGCGCCGCCAAGATGCACATCGGTCGAGCGGTACGAGCGGTCAAGCGGCATGGCAAAGGTCATCGGGAACACCGGTCCGTCGCCCAGACGCAGCACGTATCGTCCGTTAAGCTTCTTGGGCTCATCGGCTGTCACGGCTGCGCTGGCCCGCAGAGTGGTTTCCGAGAGAGTGCCGATAGAGTGGCTCTCAAGCTCAAACCCGCTCAACAACCGGCCTGTTATGCCACTGACCAGGGACTTCTGGCTGGAGGCACTCTCGAGGTTCGCCGGATCATAGAAAGCCCCGGTGAGTCGGATGCGCAGATCGCCTGCGGCTTTGCCCTCGTCGTCAACGGTGATTTTGCCCGTGATGTTGATGTTGCTGGGCTCGGTTTCGCCACGGGCTTGGATGTACGTCTCATCCAATCGACCGGCGCCGTCGATGCCCACAAGCAGATGTCTGCCCCAACCGCCGGGATTGGTGAACACGCCATGGCCGGGATACACGTATATTTCACCGTCAGGTGTGTCAACAACCACCACAACTCCGGCAAACAGCGATTCGGCTGGCGGGTCGGTGAAGGTCTTGCCGTACGCAGTCGCGTCAATCGCCGCCCTTATCGAGACAGTGAGCCCCAAAGCTCGGAAGGCAGCCGCTTCGAGAGCAGCGGCTTCCAGCGGGCTGCCGTAGTTGCAACGAAGCACTTCCGCCGCCGGCCTGACATTGAAGGACCGCATCGTCTTGTGCGAACTCACCAGGTTGAATGTGGCGTGCAGATCGTCGGAGATCAGATGTACCTGTCTGGCCGGATCGGTCTCGTGCTCGATGGTGGCCTTCACGTACTCCTTGATATAGGAATCGGGGCGACCGCCTTTGTCAACCGCGTCAACGATTGTCTTGACCCAAAGCTGCGGGCTTTCACATGTCGAGAACATCATCCGGGCTGAACGCTTCTGCCATGACAACGACTGCGGTTCGCCTCGGTCGCCTGGGAGGTCCTTGAACGTCCATGTGTACGTGGTCGTATTGCCTGTGGTGTCGACTTCGGCATCTACCCCGCGATTGATGCCTTCAACACGGTGGTGCAGCTTCATCGAGTCAGGCAGCGTCAGCTTGACCACGCGCTCGACGATGGGGTAGTCGTTGCTGATTCGGATATGGGCAGACGTCCACGGTTGGACGCCCGGTTCGGTGATTACTTCGTAATCCAGATCGAGGATGCAGTTGTCGTCGATGCCGCTGTAGCTCACCACGGTCTGCTCCCAGCCGATGTACTCGGGATAACCGGCGACGTCGTCGGGGGCTGCGACGTTGAACGAATACTCCGGTACGGGCAGAATCTTGCCGTCTTCCAGGATGGTCCTGGCTGTGTGGTAGATGACCTTGTCGGTGTCCTTGTTATAATCGACGCGCGGATCGCCATGAGCCCTGATGGGTCTGTGGTTGAACAGCTTCATCATTCTGTGGTCACGGCGATGCACGCTGCCGTCCTTGTCGATCGTCCAGTGCTGATGCCACAGCAGGATTACTGCGTCGTCTTTGGGGTACTGCTTCGCGCCGACGGTGAGATCGGCCGCCGTGTCCGAGACCGTCTTGATACGCGCGCCTTCAGCTTGGCAACCGGTAGCCGGAACGAGCAGTACGAGCGTTACGAGCAACAGCACTGGGGGAGCTTTTCGATAATCAGTTCTCATTGTTCACCTCTTGTATGGTCGGGCTCCACCGGCGGGCCGTTGGAATCTGTTTTCCAGTTCTCACGGCGCCGGGAGCTTGTCAGGATTCCTTTGTAGCTCAGTTTACGCTGCAAACGACCCACGCGTCAGTGATTTCGTTCATCGTGTCGATCGATTTTTTGTATTCCACGTAATCCTCGGCGGGGACGTTCTGGTTTTTCAAGGCGAACTCGAAGACATAAGTAAGGACACCGTCCTTCTCCGTCGCTTCAAACGTAAGCTTCGCCGAGCCGGAGTCGAGCGACTGCTTCTCGGGCAGGTGCTCTATCTTCCAGCCCGCAGGCAGCTTGATCGCCTCCTCGTAGTGAACCAGACGCGTAGCCCGAAGCCTCATGCTGAACTGCCTCTCGTCGATATCCACAGGGTAGAAGAAATCGGGAATGAAGAAGTTCGACAGCGGGTGCGACATTAGCGGCAGACGGAACATACGCATCTCACCCTCACCGGCGGCATACCCGTCAGCTTCGACCGCCATGTCAACAACGCCGTTGTCCGCGTAGTCGAATACGTCGGTAAAGCTCAGGTCCGTGAGCTTGGCGTTCGGGGCGATGTTAAGAGCGTGCTCGAAGGCGGCCTTCTGCTCTTCGACAGGGTATCGGGCCGTGCTACGCCGCAAATAGGTATCTGCGTAGCCTGCCGTGTCAACGTGAATTTGTGTAGCAAGCGACCCGTCGGTTTTGATCTCGCTCTCGCTACGCATCCACAAACCGTTGTACTCGGGCGTGTAATATGGTGAGAGTGTCAGGTCCTGGCCCTCTGGCGTACCATAGACCAGCCCCTGAAGCGACTCGCGACTCGACCAGACCTCGCGGCTCATCGGGACCCATGTAGGGTCGAGGATGCGAAACGAGCCGTCCTTTTTCCGCTGGACGGTCACCGTGTGGTTGAACTGGTCAGCCGGTATCCGCTCGACACGCGACCCCGCCATCGTAAGCGCCGGATAAACTTCGTGTCCCAAGACACGCATCATCGTGACCATCATTCCTGCCTTGTCCTTGCAGACACCGCCCCGATCGTGGAACGTCTCGATACTCTCATGCAGCGTGAAGCCTTCGCACGGTCCCCGGCTCGTACCGTAATAGCGAACCTTGTCTGCCGACCAGTGCAGACAAGCCAGGATCTTCTCCTCCTCGTCCTCGATGCCTTCGGTGAGCTCAGCCACCTTCGCCCGGATGGCGTCGTCGGCTTCAAACTGTGGTTCGTTGACCTCGTAGAACCACCGCGACTTGGTCTCCCAGTCGGGGACGGTGGCCATCACGACCTTTGTCACACAATCGTCAAGCGCCTCCATCCGGGGCTCGCGGGCTACAGCGGGGATGTCCTCATCGCTGAACGTGTAAACGTGAAAGTCCCCGTCGAACCACAGCGACGTCTTGAGCTCGCCGTTGTAAACCTCGTACTGCACGGGTTTGTCCTTGGGCATGTGAACGGCATATCGCTTTTTAGTGATCGGGTGATTGGCCTGGAACAGCATTACCTCGTACCAGTGCCCCTCCATCGGCGGTTGCAGGTTTTCGGAGCCGGCCATGCTGTGCAGCGGATTTCCGTCTGCTCCGAGGTAGGCGATGTTGAAACCGATCTTGCTTGTGCGAATCTCCAGGCAGTCGCCGACCGCAAGGCGGGGAATGGAGAGCAGATGCTGCAATCCGCCCCAGTATATCCAATGTTGCTGCGTCGGTTGAGTAACCACATCGGAAAGAGAGACGTCTTCGATTTCGCCGCCCTTGCGGTGAATCCGAACAGAGTCGAGAACGACACGCCGTGTGTCCGGGTCGTAGTCAAGGCGCAGAACCGATTGTGAACGGATGCCCGCGTCGGTAAGGACCTTGATGACCTGACACGTCTTGGTCGTGGCAAGTCCACTGTCCTGGACGAATACGTCGGCTTCGTCCAGCACGTAGAGAACGGAAGCGCCTTTGTAATCCTCCGCGTCGCCGGCGGCGGCGACCATTTCTTTGATCTGGTCGTCGGTGGCCGGTTGTAGCGGTTCCGCAGAGGCTGCGGTGCCCATCAAGCCCAACAGGCCGAAGGACAGCAGCCAAAGACACATCAACACTTTTTGATTCATGGGGTTTCCTCTTGCAGATTCGTAAGCGACTTACGTCTCCAAACAGGGCGTTTTCGGTTTCTGTGCAGCCGTCGTATTCATGCACCGCTGGGCAGAAAAAGCACCGCTGGACCGCTACACGAAACTAGAGCTTGCTCTAGCCGATCGGTATTGGTCGGACCCGAACCGACCAATCGGCGGTATGCGACAGAGGCGATAGTCTACAGGCCAGGGATCAACCGTTCCAGCACCGCGCAAGCACAATGCTCGCCACTGGCGCACATAAATGGGGTAATCAGGGCAAGGAAGGGCGAGTTTGCGCGTCTTCGGTGTCCGTTCTTGTCGTTTCGACAGCTTACCGGTCGCGCATATAAGTCGTGCCGTGCCGGATATGCGGCCCGCAGGATGTCCCGACCGTGGGCGGGGGCGAGCCTGGCCCCAAAAGGAACTTCACAGCAGGCCGGCTACGGACGAGCTTTCAAGCTGCCGGTTGGCTTGACTCGGTCTCGCAAATCGCTTATAAAGTGATTACGGAGGAAGTGTTAGCTTGAAGCGGGGGAGGAGTTCATGTCGTGCCTCGGTTCAGTCGCCCGCGATGGGAGGTTGGATCGTGCGTGAACCTGTGTCCTAACCCAGGCTGGTAGAGGTAAGAAGCTGGTGCTGAAGCGCGTAAGTTCGCGCTCATACAGGCTCCTTTGTAGGAGGACAAAGTCACATCTGTCTGGGCTAAGGCGGTGTGGCCGTTGCACCCGGATTCAGTTCTTTGCATTTGAAGGAGGATTAGAATGAAGAGACTTTTAGTATGCGGGATGGTTGTCATGCTGACAGCCGTCGGTGCCCAGGCAGAGTTCACCCTTATTGGGCAAAGCGGCGACTCAGTCGGTCCGGTGGGTGACGCTGGCAACACGATTCTCAATCACAATTTCGCCGGTACAGACTTCGTCCCGCAGGAGATGGTGGTTGAGGGTGATCTCACGGAGGTACAAACCGGTACGTACGCCAGCGAGGCCCGCTTCTACGTGACGGATCCGAGCGCCGCGACCTGGACATCCGTCGGGTGGACGTCGACTGGAGGTTACACCGATACGATCCACGTCGGTCCGTCGACCCAGACGATGGCGGGGCTCGGCGGAAGCGCATTGGGGGCTTGGTCCTTCGAGATGTTCGAGAGCTACGACGACGGCGCTGGCGTTGACCAGGAGTGGTCGAACCTCAATATCACGATTCAGCCGGGCGATCCGCCGCCTTCACTGGCGGACTTCGTGGACCACACGTACGCCGGTGTGTTTAGCCATTCGGCTAACAACAGCGACTACGCCAATGACATGGAAGGCGGCACCGGTGATCCGTTCAGCGGCACTTCGCACCCCTTCGGGGATGTTATCTACGAGTTGAACTGGGCTGGCGGTGATATGTTCCTCGAATTGCTGTTCACGCACACAGATGGCGACCTCGACCTGTTCCTGTACGACTCGCCACAGCCGTCGTCGCCGGTCGACTACGGCTACAGTTCGAGCGACAACGAGGATGCCGAGTATCTGGCTGCCCCGGCGGGCACGTACTACATCCGCGTTGACGGTTACAACAGTGCCACCTACGGCGGCGAGAACGACTTCACACTGAACGTCACGCCCGAGCCGGCCTCCTTGGCCCTGCTCGTGCTGGGCGGTTTGGCGGTGCTTCGTCGCCGTCGCTAAGCGGACTTGATCCGCAACGACGCCCTCTTCTCGGGTGATTTGCGAGGCCCACTTGGCTATAGGCCGGGTGGGCCTCTTCTTCATTTGGCGCCATGATCCACCCGATGCTGTCGGTGTCGTGTCCCGGATTGAGCCCTTTGCTGTGATCTTCAAACCCGACGGCAATCCGCTGGCGTCCAATAAGCTGGGTCACAACATCCTCGAGTACGACGGCGACGATTTCGTCCGTGTCTTCATCGAAACCGGAGAGATCAACTTCCACATTGCGATGATATTCAACGCCCTACCTTCACCATGACGGTGAGGGATCCACTTTCTGGAACTTGAAGGGAGCGGTCAATCTTCCCCACGCAGCAGTTTGATGAGCCCGACACATCCGCGGACCAGGAGGCTTATCAGCAAGAGGAACAGGAGGGTTGCGACAGACAGGTTCAATACCGCCCAGCCGCTTTGGACTCGCGGATCGGCGGCGTCGGTCAGAGACGCGATGACGGCAGCGGCTATTCCTAAAATGACTATCGCAGCCAGAGAGCCACGCAGATATCCGGGGAACGGTGCCATCCGGACGGCCAGGCACACCAGCAGGTAGAGAAACAGCAGGACCTTCCCGTTGCCCAAGTTGGCCAGCGCAATAGCATCGACGAACGATTCTATCAGAGTTATGAGGCTGCGCAGCAAGTCCCAAAATGCCGGCATCGATGTCGGAAGCGTGTCACCAACAACCGTGACGTGCACGTTTGCAATGACCGGGTCTCCGAGGCTGGCGGATACGAAGAAGATCGCAATCCCGCAAGCAAGGAGAGGCAGCATCCCGATGATCACCGGGCCGACGACCGGGATCCGAGGCTTGGGGTCCGGTGTGGTTTCGGGTGCACCTTCTTCGTCGTCTTTGATGAGCGTCGTGTTGCTGACGGTGGCACCGGTGATAAGCAGCCCGAGCACGTGACCGAGCTGGGCAACCAGCGTGCCTGGCAGCAGGATGGTGTTGAAAACCTTCGGCTTGACCAACCCGCCCAACAGTTGCTGAACTCCCCAGGCGGTCAGCACGACAACGAGCAACCAGAACGTAAGCGCCGCATAGACCATAAACAAGCGACCTCCAGCAGGTGCCCCAGGTTGTCGATTCGAAGGCCCGCGCCTCGGGAGCAGCTATGCCTCCGATTGTTCACATTATCGGCCCCGGCGGGCCGAGGTGAGCATTGAAACCATACTTTAGGAAGTGTTGGGTGGTCCAGGGTCCATGACACTGCAGGCGGATCGTGAAACAGCGAAGTGGCGCGTGACATCGCCCGCGTCGGGCACCGGGTCTGAGCCCCGAGCGCAAGCGAGCGGGTCCGAAGCCCTATGGTCTGTCCATGAAGACCCCGCGCTGGCGCTTGGGGCTCTGATCAGCCCCGGCGATAGTGTCATGTATCCGGTTTGGTCCATGTCCAGAGGGCATGGGCCACCCACCCCCGAGCGCAAGCGAGCGGGTCCGAAGCCCTATGGTCTGTCCATGAAGACCCTGCGCTGGCGCTTGGGGCTCTGATCAGCCCCGGCGATAGTGTCATGTATCCGGTTTGGCCCATGTCCAGAGGACATGGCCCACCCGCCCGGCGTTGATCCGTCTCGCTGCCTCGTTCTACTCTTCCAACTCAGCGAGGTGGGCTTTGAGAGAATCTTGCTGTGCCGTCAGCTCGGCTAGGCGTTTGCGTTCTATCTCAACGACTTCGGGCTTGGCGTTGGCGAGGAACTTTTCGTTGGCGAGCTTGCCCTCTTTGCCCTTGATCTGCTTGGCGAGGCTATCGAGTGACTTCCTCGATCTTTTAAGCTCGGCCTCATCATCACTGACGTCATGGACGAAAACGCGAAGCGAGCGGATCGAGATGCTGCCGGCGTCGCGCGGGCGCTTGGCTGTCGGATCGACGACAAGCTCCGAGACGTTGGCCATCTTGCGCACGATGTGGGCATGGGCGACGAAACCATCGCGGTCCTTGTCCGGCATGGCGACCGTAGCCTTAACGGCCTGCTTGGGCGAGACCTTACAGGAGACGCGCAGATCACGGACGCCACGAACGACGTCCTGAATCTCGCCGAACAGTGTGGCAATGTGCTCGTCTTCAAGCGATGGGTAACCTTCCATGGGCGGATAGGCGGCGGTGATCAGCATGGAGTCAGTCGACAGGTCTGCCACTCCGGGCAGGCCTCTTTGCGGCGCGATGGTGTTAAGCTGCTGGAAAAGACGTTCGGTAATGAACGGGATGATCGGGTGCCAAAGCCTTAGCACCTGGTCCATGCAGAACGCGAGCACCTGCTTGGCTGACCGGGCTCCGACGGAGTCCGGATCGCCGGTCAGGCGGGGCTTGGTAAGCTCGATGTACCAGTCGCAGAGCATCTCCCAGAAGAACTCGCGAAGTTCCTTTACGGCGGCCGAGAACTGGTAATCCCCCAACAGCGTGTTCGTATTGCGGATCGTCCGGGACAGGCATCCGAGAATCCAGCGGTCCTCCGGCGGCAGGTCGGCGATGTCGAGCTTCTCACACGACGTGCCCTCGAGGTTCATAAGCGCGAATCGGGCAGCGTTCCAGAGCTTGTTGCAGAAGTTTCGCCCGGTGTCGAACTTGTCGGACGTTTCACGAGCCAGACCGAGCTTTTGCTTGAGATCGCTCTCGGCCCATTGGGTGGCGAACTCCTTGGCGCACTGCTTGTTCGTGCACTTGACGCTAAGGCAGTCGGCGGGCTGGAGCTTGCGCTCCGCCTTCTGTCCGCGCGATTTGCGCGACTGTTCTTCGGTTTTGAGGGCGACGCCTTGATCGACAAGCGTGCCGCAGTGAGGACAGACATACTCGACCGGCATGCGGATGTCCTGCGTTTCGGTGGTCATGTCAGCCATCGTGTATCGCAGTGCGTCGGCGCCGTGAGTGTGCAGGACGTCGATCGGATCCACGCCGTTGCCCTTCGACTTGCTCATGGTTTCGCCGCGGCCGTCGAGAATCTTCGGATGGATGTAGACATGGTCGAACGGTATCTCACCGACGGCGTAGAGCCCGCTCATCACCATTCGCGCGACCCAGTTGGTGATGATGTCGCGCGACGTGCACAGCACCGTGCCCGGGTAATACTGCTTGAGATGGTCGGTCTGTTCGGGCCAACCCAAGGTGCTGAAGGGCCAAAGCTGTGAACTGAACCACGTGTCGAGGACATCCGGGTCCTGCTCGAAACCCGCGGATTGCAGCGAGCCAATCAGCTCGTCGTCAACATCCAAAGACAGGCAGAAGTACCCGGTGGTGTCGCCTTGCTCATCTGTAATCTCTTGATAAGCGATAAGGCCACGATCGAGGTAGTCCTGGAGTTTGGGGACCGCCTGCTTGGCCTCTTGCAGCTTGGCGTTCTTGTTGCCGGCCCATATGGGAATCCGATGCCCCCACCAGAGCTGACGGCTGATGCACCAGTCGCGCTTTTCGCCAAGCCAATCGAGGTAGCTCCTGTCGTAACGTGACGGAAAAAACCGTATGCGCTCGTCGTTTACCGTGTCGATTGCGGCCTGAGCAAGCCCGGTCGCTTTTTCCCCGTCGCCCAGCGAGATCCCGTCGGGCATATCGCCCATACGGAGGAACCACTGGTCGGAGAGATACGGTTCGATCGGGCTCTTGCTGCGGTCACTGTGTCCGATCTCGACCTCGTGATCCTCTATCCCGTGAAGGAGACCCCGCGATTCGAGGTCCGCGACAACCTTGTTGCGTCCTTCGGTGGCGAACGGCAGCCCTTCGTAGTGGATGCTGTTGGGGTTGACGGTTCCGTCGGCTTCGATGATCCGGGCGACCTTGCCGTCAGCCGTAAGCACGTTGTTTATCTGCAGGTCGTGGCGAAGTCCCACCTCGTAGTCGTTGGGGTCGTGGGCGGGTGTGATCTTGACGCACCCGCTGCCCTTGCCGGGGTCGGCCCATTCGTCGGCGATGAGCGGAATCTCGCGCTCGACCAGCGGCAGCATGAGCGTCCGGCCGTCGTTCGCCATGGCCGTCAGCGTCTTAAGCTGCGCAAGATGCGTTTCTCGTCGCTCGCAAATCGCATCGATCTTGGCGCGAATCTGAGGCTGATCCTTCTTCGACGCCTTCTCGAGCATCCCCCTAAGCTCAGCGTCTTGCTTGGCGAGCACTCCCTCGGGGTCGGGGTTCACCGCGACGGCTGTGTCGCCGAGCATGGTCTCGGGGCGCGTGGTGGCGATGATGACGTGTTCGGGCTCGCCGGGCTTGGGATCGATGACCGGATACTTGAAGTGCCAGAAGTGGCCTTTGATGTTTTCGTAATAGACCTCGTCGTTGGAAACCGCGGTCTGAAGTTCGGTATCCCAGTTGACCAGTCGCTTGCCGCGGAAGATCAACCCGTCTTTGAACATCCGGAAGAACAGGTGTCGCACGGCCCGGGCGAGGCCCTCATCGAGCGTGAAGCGCGTACGCGTCCAGTCACACGAGCAGCCCATCTGCTTGAGCTGGCCTATAATGCGGGCTTCGTATTCGTCCTTCCATTCCCAGATGCGGCGGACCAGCTCGTCGCGACCCAGGTCGTGTCGGCTTAGCCCTTCCTGTTCGCGGATGCGCCGTTCGACGACAGCCTGGGTGGCGATCCCAGCGTGGTCGGTCCCGGGCTGCCAGAGAGCGCTAAAGCCCCTCATGCGGTACCACCGGGTCAGGACGTCCTGAAGCGTGTTGTTGAGCGCATGGCCCAGGTGCAGTGCCCCGGTTACGTTGGGCAACGGGATCATTACGCAGAAGGTTTCTTCGTGCGGCCGCCCGTCGGGGACGGAGACAAAGGCTCCGCTTTCTTCCCACTGGGCGTAGATCTCGGGCTCGACGGCCTTTGGGTCGTAAACGGTTTCTAGCATCGGGTTTGTCGACATATCAGTCTATTCCGTCGTCTGATAGCGCACACAGCTTGGGCTTGGAAAAGGCCAAAGGTAGAGAAAAGCCCGGGGATGTCAATCCGGCGGGGGGGCAGGCCCGCTATCCGCATCATATCAGAACGGTCCGCACAGCGCATCCTACGCGGGTGTTCAATGGTGAGGTCCGCGCAGCAGGCCCCGCGCAGCTTGTGCTCAGAGAAGGTCCGCAGAGCAGACCCTACCAGGATACGAGCCCCGCGGTAGGGTCCGCTGTGCGGACCATCCCCGTATCTGTGGGCCAACCGATCTTAGAACTCCACTCCAAGCTGAGAGGCAGCGGCTTGGGCTGTCTGGTCGATGAGCGTGGCGATTGTCATCGGGCCTACTCCGCCGGGGACGGGGGTTATCAGCGATGCGGGCTCGATTGCTCCGTCGAAATCGACGTCGCCGATGTTGCCCGGGTTATACCCGGCGTCGATCACCACGGCGCCGATCTTGATCCACCCGCCCTTGACGAAGCGAGGCCTGCCGACGGCGGCGATCAGCACGTCGGCGTTTCGCACTATGCTGGGCAGCGACCGCGTCCGAGAGTGACAAAGCGTGACAGTGGCGTGGGCGTTGATGAGCATCGAGGCCATCGGCCTGCCGAGGATCGGACTGCGCCCGATAACCACGGCATGGGCGCCGTCGAGCTCGACGTTGTACTCCTCGAGCAGTTGCATGATCCCGCGCGGCGTGCAGGAGGCGTAGGCCGGCATGCCCAGGATGGTCCGGCCCAGCGTTCCCGAGGTCACGCCGTCGACGTCCTTGGAAACGGGGATGGCCTCGAAGGCGGCCCGCTTGTCGATCGGCTTGGGGACCGGGTGCTGCACGAGGATTCCGTGGACGGTGTCGTCGTCGGCCAGCTTCTTTATCTCGGCTACGAGCTGGTCGGTAGTCGTCCCGAGCGGCAGCTCGACGCGAAGCGATTTCATGCCCGCGTCCTCGCAGCGCTTTCGCTTCATGCGGACGTAGGTATGCGAAGCCTCGTCGTCGCCGACGATGACCGTCGCCAGCGCAGGGGTGGCGCCGGCGCCGTTGCGAATCTTCTCGACCTTGGCCATCGCCTCTTTAAGGAGTCGCGTGGCCAACAGCCGACCGTCCATAAGCTTTGCATTGTTAGCGCCAGTCATGCCAGTAGTATACCACCCACCGCCGCCGAACGCACGGGGCGCCGTGTCATGACCACGCGGGCCGCCCCGCCCCTTCCAACGCGTGCATCCTGGAACGCGTGGCGGATGAGAGGTTCACGGGAGACGGTAACTGGGTGCCACGGGCAAGCTTTGCTTGCCCGTGTGCTGGGTGCCCCGTCCCGTCTTGGGGTGAGGCACTGGCTGGCCCGTGGATTATGCCTCGGTCCGGTTATCCGTGCCCCACCCCCGGAAGGGACGGGGCACCCGCTTGTTCCCATACTATACTGCGTTCATGGCCGACGCGTAGAGTAGGTAGTTGAGCAGGCCGACTACTGCAATCGCAACAGTGAACGCCAACAAGGCTATCCAGCGGAAAGGTGCGCCAGTAAATCGCGCCACGGTTAGAGCAGCGCAGATCGCCAGAGGCACGTAGATACTGAGAATCGGTCCCACGTCAAAAACCGCATACTGGTCGCACGCAAACATGTAACACCAGAGCGCGACGCTTACTCCAATGTAGCCCAGGAGCAGGAAGGCGAGGCCATCGTGTCGATGACGCGGCCCCGCGCGAGCTTGCCTGGCTTCAACGGTCCCTGTTAGAGGGACGCCACACTCCGGGCAGACGCCCGAGGAATTGCTTGTCAGATCATACCCACACCTACCGCACTGGCCTCTTTGGGTCCGCCGCTCATCCCGCCAGCGTCGTCGTGGAGCGCGAGTGAAGACGAGCGTAGGGTAGCCGGCAAAGAGGGCGAACGGAATCCAGAGAGGTATCCCCAGCACAGTAGATTGCACTGGTGTTCCATACCAGCGATGCTTAGTAGACCACACTGGCACCACAAGGAATTCGTGCTCTGTCAGGTAGAAGTGGTTTTGAGGCATGGTAAACCCTCGGCCTTGGGGCCTGTAAGACACACGAGGGTGGCGATAGAACCAAAGCCCACCGGCTACGAACGCGACTTCACCGTACTTGCCCTCGTAGGCAACATACGACCGCCAACTGGCGACGCATGCTACCCCCGTCCCCGTCGCTGCCAACGTCAGTACGATGAGGATTGCTTTGCGAATCATGGTCGTTTGACCTCCGCTACGCACTCGGGACAACCCACGCGACGGACGTTAACAGGAACGCCCATTCGTATTGGGTTCCTTGTCTGGAACCGGAGCTGGATCGAATGGCGTACCACATTCCGGACAACGCGGTTCGAGAAGCCCACGGAGTGAATAGCCACACTTGGCGCACAATCCCCTTGTTCGTCTGATCCTCTCTATTCTCCGAGGCGAATACCTGAGGAGCCACCACACTCCAATTACCTCACCGACTAGTATAAGAATACAAGGAAACGAGAAGACGTAGAATCTCCTTCTAGCAAACGCAAGATTAACATTTGGGAGTGCCGTCAGCCATGCAGAGAAGAGCACGTGGCGAACGAGCCAAACCCACACGGGCACTCCAACTATCAGCAGGAACAGGATCGTCTTTCTAATCACGCCTAGCCTGTGATCGTCGTGCATCCGGCTACCTTCTTGCTGATGCCACACGCCATCCTGGAGTGGGGGACTGACCGATCTACGGATTACGCTTCGGTCCTGTCATCCATCCCCCGGTTTCCAGTTACTGCAATCTTGGGGGCGTCAGCCCATTTACAACTGCATAGAGAGCCAAGACCACCGCGACCACCATGACCGGGTGCTTCCGTGCACCGGGCCTTATCATCCGCACTGTCCCTATCCCCAACACAAGGCCTTGAATCTCAATTGCCAAGAGGCAAAGGGCCGCTGAACTCTCCAGATAGCGATACAGCAAGAACAAGCCCCCGAGCGAGAGGATGAGGCAGGCTATGTCCAGATGGATTCCACCATGCGCACGTGTGCTCGTCCGAAACGTTGACGGATTCCGTGGGTCGAACGCTCTGCCGCACTCCGGGCAGCGAGGCTCCGTCAATCCGCGCAGAAGATAGCCACACTTCAGGCAGACTGCACTGTCGGGTAGTGCTTTCACCTGACTGCCTACATCTTCCCATCCACGATCTTGAGAATCTCGGTTTCTTTTGCGATGGCCTTTTCCTGGATTGCGGCGCCTTTGGCCAGGATGTCTTCGACGAACTTCTTGTCGCCCAGGTCGGCGCAGTTGATCTTTACGTTGAGGTAGGCGCCCATGACGGCCAGGCGGGCACACAGGGCGCCGACGCCGGCGTCGGAGACGGATGCCGGGTTGCCGATCTCAGCCATCGCCTGAATGACTTCCATCGATTCGTAGGCTGTCTCCATCACCGCGAACGGTATCATGATCGCGCCTTTGGTGGCGTCCTCGATGGCCTTTTGGCGGGCGGCCTTTTCCGAGTCGGTGCCCTTGGGGAGCCCGAAGGCGGCCATTATCTCGTTGAAGGCGTTGGTGTCCTCGTCGATCAGGCGGAGCAGCTCCTGGAAGTGTTGTTGGCCGGTGACTGCCAGGTCGGAGAACTCCTCCCAGCGATCATCCCAGCCGCGTTTGTGTGACGAGAGGTTGGCAACCATCGTGCCCAACGCCGCGCCCATAGCCCCTGCGGCTGCCGAGATCGAACCGCCGCCGGGAGCGACCGACTCGGACGCGGTCTCCTCGACAAAGCCGGTGAGCGTCAAATCAACGAGCTTCTTTTCCTTCTTCTCCTTGGCCGCCAAGACGTATTCAATGATCTTCTCTTCGGGTTTGAAGGTATACAGATCGTCGAGGCCCATCGACTTGACGGCGATCTTGATGATCTCATGATCGGGTACGCCCAGCGAGCGTTTCTGTCTTCGCAGATAATGCTTGCCGGCGTCGAGCATGGCCTGCAGCGGGATCAGGCCCACAAGCTCCGATCCGGTAACGCGCACGCCACGCACCTCAGCCTTGCTTACGACCTCGTCAAAAGCTATGTGCACCGGCGTTACGCTGATGTTGGTGAGGTTCATTGAAATCTGAGCGACGCCGTACTCCTCGATGAACCAGCCGATGCCCTTGACGCATTTGAGCGTACCGGGCGCCCAGACCTTCTTGCCGTTCTCATCGAGGACGGGCTTTCCGGTGAGGCTGCCGTCTTCGGTCTTGACCCGTCCTTTTTCGCGCACGTCGAAGGCGATGGCATTGGCCCGGCGCGTCGAGGTGGTGTTCAGGTTCACGTTGTAAGCGACGAGGAAGTCGCGGGCGCTTACCGCGGTCGCACCGGATCGGGCGTTGAACTTCGCCGGTCCGAAGTCAGGCTTCCACTCGGGCTTTTTGAGCTTCTCGCTGAGCGCCTCATACTCGCCCGAGCGAACGTATGCGAGGTTACGCCGCTGGTCGCTAAGTGCGGCGTTCTCGTAGCAGTAGACGGTGATCCCCAGCTCATCTCCGAGTCGTTTGGCGAGCTTGCGGGCGTACTCGACGACCTCGTCCATGGTGATGTTCGAGACCGGCACCAGCGGGCATACGTCGGTGGCGCCGAATCTGGGATGTTCACCGTGGTGTTGGCTCATGTCGATAAGCTCAGCCGCCTTCTTCACGCAGCGGACGGCGGCCTCGACAACCTCGTCAGGTGTGCCGACCAGCGTGACCACGGTCCGGTTGGTGGCGGCACCGGGGTCGACGTCGAGCAGCGAGACGCCCTCGACGGTCTCGACCTGGTCGGTGATCTCCTTGATGACGGACATGTCGCGTCCTTCGCTGAAGTTGGGGACGCATTCGATGAGCTGTTTGGGCATTTGTTTACTTCCTTAGACTCAAACCGACCGTCACTCCGGTCGCGGTACTTGTGAACTTTCCTGGTCTGGTGCTGCATCACACCTGTTCCTACGGGCCTTCCGAACCGCGCCCGTCAGGAAGCGGCCGTCCCCCGTGTCTGTTGTCTCTTACTCCTCCGCTCCCTCACGGTCGCGGTTCGGTTTAGCACCGCTCCGACGGTTGCGATCCTCTGTGTTTCGCTCGTGCGGCTCATAGCGTAACGCCGCAGAGCCGTCGGGCCGCCTCTGCGAGCACCCTTTCCGCTATGACAATCTCTTTTTTCGGTATACACTCGTTGGGCTTATGGGCGACCTCGATCCATCCGGGGCCGAAGAGCACACATTCGATGCCCATGCGCTGGAGCACGCCAGCGTCCGTCGCATAGGATACACCTAACGATTCGGCCTGATTCGTCAAGTCGCACAGGCAGCGGTGCAAGCGGGACGATTCATCACAGACCATCGGCGGGCTGTCGCTCACGACCTCGATCTTGATGTTCGTCTGCTCGTCTTGCTCTTTTCCCTCTGAGGATGCTGCATGGACGACATTCTCGATTCGCTCGATGATCTCCCCTGAGGTCATGTCAGGCAGAAGGCGAACGCCGAGTTCAATCAGGCAGTTGTCGGGAATGATATTGACGGCGGACCCGCCGCGAACCGTGCCGACGTTGAGAGCGACGAAGGGCGCTTCCGGGAAGAACTCGCCGTTCGGGCCGCCGACGGTTTCCAGTTTGCCGCGCAAGTCTGAAAGGGCTGTGATGATCCGGGCTGCCGGCTCGACCGCGCTGTGGCCCAGACGCGGATAGCCACTGTGGGCCGACTTGCCGGCGCAGATGATCCGCATGACCAGATGGCCTTTGTGCATCCTGACCACACGCAGCGAGGTCGGTTCGCCGATGATTGCGCTTTTTGGCAGCGGGAACGGTTCGTCCCAAGTGTCGGCTAGGTGTTGTGCCCCAAGCAGACCCAGCTCTTCGTCGTAGGTCAATATCAAAACCAGCGGCTGAGCGATAGACTCGGCGGCACATGTCGCAGCCAGATTCATCGCCAGGGCAATGAAGCCCTTCATGTCGGACGTTCCCCGTCCGATGCAGACATCGTCGGCTTCGGAAAGCTCGAAGGGATCGGTGTTCCACTCGGGCTCGGTCGCGGGTACGACATCCATATGTCCTGAGAGGATCAGCCCGCCGGATTCCCCGGCATGGGGTCCCCCGACATGGGATTTCCCGGCGGCGGCTGTTGCGAAACCGGATACATCCGGGCAGACCCGGACCACCAGGTTAACCTTCGATTCGGCAGTGTCTTCGTTACGGACGATCTCGATGTTGGGGCGATCGAGATAGTCACAGATGAAATCGGCGATAGGGACATTGCTGTTGCAGCTAGTGGAGTCAAAAGCCACCAGCCGCCGTAGCAGTTCGATGTTGGACAGGGTCCTAGCCATGGTGGACGCATGATAGCGGGATGTGGGGCAGTTGTCCCCCGGACCGATGACCAGCCGGGAAAATGGGCCATGACCGTTTTTTTTGGCAGAGCGTGGCTTCGGATCGCCTTTCCTGGCGTCAGGATGGGGGAATATCGTTTTTCGGTTGTGCCCGGAAATATTCCTCATCCGAAGGCGAATCGCTTACTGTGTGGGGTCGGCTTGGGGGCCGATCGCCCCGCGAAAACGCGAAGGATGAACAATGATCAACCCGCATGGAGATAGGACCATGACAACCAAACAACGAATGTCTCCCCTGACGGCCCTTTTTATCGGGCTTGCCCTCACCGCGTCGACCGGCATCATCGCTACTATGGGGGTCGTGCTGTTCGGCATGGGCGTGATCGACAGCCGTGCGGACGACATCATCGATTTCGCCGGGGACACGATCGACAAGCTACCCGACATTATCGAATCCCTGCCGCCTGCAGTTCAGGAACTGCTCGACCTTCATCGGGCGCCGGCATACGCGAGCAACTTAGCCATCGAGGCGGGTCTGGTGCGTGATCCGTACGACGCCGACAGGATCATCCCGGCGCTGTCCATCACCAACCAGGGCGACAAAGCCGTCTCGCTGCTGTCGTTGCACGTGTCTGCCGTGGGCAGTAACAAGCTGCCCGTAGCCGAGTGGACCGAGGTGGCTGCCACGCCGCTCGGCATCGATTGTCAATGGCGAGGCCCGATCATGCCCGGAGGAAAGCGGGACATCGTTGTCAGCCACTGGCGACGAGGCTTGCCCGCGAGCTTGCAAGGCGAAGTCAGCCTTGGTGTCGAGGTCAGTGACATCCGGGTCTGGGAAGAGAAGATGGAATAGCGAGCCTCACGCACATGCTCCGTCCCATCTTGGGGCGGGGCACCCGGTGTGGAAGCTAATCGAGCGTCCGCAGGATCGCCCTTACCGGGCTGGCGTCGAAGCCGACGAGCCTGAGTGGAAGGGCGATCAGTTCATAGAGACCTTCCGGCACTCCGTCGAGCGCGAGGTTCTCGAGAAGGGCCATATCGTGCTCGAAACACCTTTTGTGGACTGAAAGGTCCTCGGATGTGAACAGGTCGACACTTGGCGTGTCGATTCCTACGGTCTTGACGTTGCACTCTGCCAGCCAATCAACCAGATCTGTCGACAGGGCAGCGAAGGCCTCGTTGAACAGCCTGGGGTCAGGGCATGTGCCAGTGGCGATAAGCACCCTCTCAGTCTCGATCTTGGCGAGAATGAGATCCGGCGTGATCGCCTGGCTGGGGTTTGCGCTGACCTTAACGACTTGGCATTTCCCGAGATAGTAGTCAAGGCTTCGCTCATCTATCGCCTGTCCTTCGGGGGCATAGTGACACGGTGCGTCAGCGTGAGCACCCAGGTGCACAGTGGACCGCAGGGTTGAAGAGGTTGAACCGTCTCCTTCCAAGATGTGACTGATGATCTCGCGATGCGGCGGAGTGTCGCCCGGCCAGATTCTCATTGATTCGCATATCGGCGGTGTGATGTCGTGGATCATGTCGGGATCATAACGCCCGACGCTGTCTGGCCACAACCCGTGAGATATCACATGTCTTCCATGTCCCGCTGCTTATCCTCAGCGGCTGAACCACTTCCTCTTTGTCTTGCCGACCTTCTGGTTCTTGCTGTCCTTGTTGACCTGGGCTAGAAGGTCTTCGATCGACTTGTTGGGATTAATCCGGCGAAGCATCTTGAGTTTTCTGGCCGTCTCCGGGTCGAGGTCGGCGAGGGCTTCGGGATCAGATTGCCCGTTGGCGGTTTCTTCCGATTGAAAATCGCCGATGACATCCGGGATAGCCTGGCAGTTTTCTGTATCAGTGCCGGCAACGAGTTCAATATCAGGCCCGATGCCGGCGTCCGGAGATGGGGTCTCGTCGGCGGCGGCAATCTCTGCTTTGGCGGCCTGCAGGGCGGCCTTTAGAGCGGCGGACTGGAGAGAGACTTCATCGCCGGAATCACCATCGGAGGGCGGCGGGTCTTCGTCGGCAGGTGATTCTTGCGGTTCGCACGGCAGTTCCGCTTGATCTTCTGAGGCAAGACTCTGTTCCGGTTGAACAGGAGCTTCCGCATCTGTATCCGCTATGGACATTGCTTGCTGTGGCGGTTCCTGCTGAGTGTTCGAGTCTGGTTCTTGCTCTGCAGGTGGTTGAGGCAGTTCGAAGTCGGCCCAGAAGGTCGCAACTGCCGCGTGAGCTTCGAGAGTAGCTTGGCGTTCCTGCTCTTGTATTTCAGCTTGTGCTTCCCGGAGATCATCAGCCACCTTGTCTAATTCCAGACGCCGCGTCTTGAGTTCGTCGCGTTCCTGCTCGATATTCATGCGGGAGGCATCAATCTCATTTCGTAAGCCATTCAGTTCACTCCGAGAGGCAGAAAGCTCACTGAGTGAGTCGTTCAGTTCTTTGTGTGAATCTCTTAGTTCACTGCGTGAGTCACTTAGCTCGCGGAGTGACTCTTCGAGTTCCTGGCGGCGTTCATCAAGCTCGCGGCGTTGCTCGGTGAGCGTAGATTCTTGTTCGCTTTTGTGCTTGTCGAGTTGGGCTTGCAGATTATTCAGCCGATCTTGGCGCTCATTAAGCTCGTCTTCTCTGCTCTGAAGGGACTCGCGTTGGGTAGCCAGTGCATCGTCTTGTTCGCTTCTCTGCTTGTCGATGCGAGATAGCAGGTCTTTTGACTCGCGGCGACTCTCATCGAGCTTGAGCTGTTCCTCCTGGAGCGATTCACGGTCCGCCTCGAGACGTCGATGTTCGGCGGTGAGTTCCTGTTCCTTAACTGACAGGCTCTTGTCCTGAGAGGCTGCTGCTGCATCTTGTTGTGCTTGCTTGACCGCTAACTGTTCAGATAGTGAGGCCAGTTCCTGGCGTTGAGCCGCAAGCTCATCACGCTGTTGTTTGAGATCTTTGTGGGCATCATCAAGCTGTCGCTGTGAGTCCTCTCCTTTTTGACGCTGTTCATCGAATTTCCTGCGTGAGTCTTCGAAGGCTTGCCTTTGCTCGGCGAGTTTTCGACGCTGTACCTCAAGGGTGGAGTCTTGATCGCTTTGCTTGCTGCTGAGCAGAGCCTGCAAGTCTTCGAGTTCCTGGCGACGCTCATCGAGCTCCCGCTGCGTGCCGTCCAGAGATTCGCGCTGGGCCGTCATCAACTGCTGCCGGTCGTTTAGTTCCTGCTCTTTGGCTGACAGGCTGTCTCGCTGAGATGCGGCGGCGTTGTCTTGTTGTGCTTGCTTGTCCGCCAGATTCTCAGAAAGACGATCCAGCTCTTGTCGCCGAGTTTCCAGTGCGCAGCGCTGGTCTTCGAGCTCTTTGCGTGAATCCTCGATGGCTTGGTTCTGTGTTTCAAGCCCCTGGTTTTGCGCAGCGACCGTGGTTTCGTACTTGCTTTGTTGCTCGCTGATCCGAGCTTCGAGCCTGTCGAGCTCTTGTCGGCGGTCATTCAGTTCGCTCTCTGTGCTCCGCAGCGATTCTTCCTTGGCGGCTAGCCGTTGCTGTTCTGCGTATACGTCTTGTTGTTTCTCGGAGAGGTCATCGTGGCGTGAAGCCGTAGCCTTCTCGTATCTGGCTTGTGCCTTGGCTACATCTGCGGATAGTGACTCGAGTTCGCGGCGTCGGGCTTGAAGTTCATCCTGATCGTGCTCAAGCTGCTTGCGGGAGCCCTCAAGCTCACTTCGTGAGTCTTCAAGTTCACTTCGTGAGTCTTCAAGCTCACTTCGTGAGTCTTCAAGTGTACTTCGTGTGGCATCTATCTGCCTTCGTGAGTCGTCCAGTTCCTTGCGTGATTTTGCGAGGGCCTGGAATTGGTCATCCAATTCGCGACGCTGCGACACTAGCGTGGCTTCGTGTTGGCTTTTCTTGTCGGCGAGTTCGGTTCGCAGGCCTTTGAGAGACCGGCGTTCGTTGTCAAGTTCCTCGCGTTTAGAGTCGAGGGCGTCCGCCTGTTCACGCTGTGCTTCGGCGAAGGCAGCTTGCAGGTTCTTGAATTCTCGACGGTGTTTATCCTGTTCGCGCTCTTTGCCCTGCAGCAATTCGCCTTGGGCGGTCAGCCGCTGCCGTTCTTTGCCAAGCTCTTGTTCTTTGGCTGACAGATGTTCACGCTGAGAGGAAACGGCGTCGTCGTGTTTCGCTTGCTTAGCGGTCAAGCTCTGGGCCAACTCGTCCAGCTTTTGCCGCCGAGCTTCCAGCTCGCTGCGCTGGTTGTTAACATCCTTGCGTGAATGTTCGAGAGCTTGGGCCTTTTCATCGAGCTCTCGGCGCTGTGCTGCAAGCCTGGATTCCTGCTCGCTCTGCTTGCCGCCAAGCAAGGCTTGCAGGTCTTTGATTTCCTGGTTGCGTGTATCCAGGTCGCGACGTTGGGTTTGGAGCTCGTCACGCTGTTGCTCAAGCTGTTTGTGGGAGCCCTCGAGCTTACGGCGAGAGTTTTCAAGCTCAACGCGCGAGTTCTCGCACTCTTGGCGATACTCATCAAGCTGACTACGTTGTTGAGCAAGCTCGGCTTCCTGTTCGGCTTCCTGCTTGGCGAGTTGCGTCTGTAGATTGTCCAACTCGTCACGGCGCTTGTTGAGCTCGCGGGCTCTTTCTTCAAGAGATTCATGTTGGGCAGCCAGAGATTCTCCCTGTTCGGCCCGTTCATTGTTTATCAGAGCTTGAAGACCTTCCAGCTCTTTGCGGTGCCGGTCGAGTTGGTGCTGCTTGCCTTTGAGGGACTCAAGCCCGGCGGCTAGTTGCCGCTGTTCGGCGTTCAACTCCTGCTCTTTCGCCGCCAGCTCAGCTTGCTTTGAGGCTGCTGACTTGTCATGTGTGGCTTGCGCATCAGCCAAGGCCTGGGAGAGTGAATCAAGTTCCCGGCGTTCGGCTTGGAGTTCGTCGCGGTGTTGCTCGAACTGCCTGCGGGAATCAGCCAGCTCGCTGTGTGATTCTCCGATAGCTTGGCGTTGGTCATCCAATTCGCGGCGTTGCGAATCGAATAGATCGCCTTGCTCACGCTGCTGTTTGGTGAGCTTGGTGTTCAGGTCATCAAGTTCTTGGCTGTACTGGTCAAGTTCACTTTCCCTGCTTTTCAGAGTGTTGAGTTGTTCTGTCAGTTCCTGCCGTCCATCAATCAGTTCTTGGCGCTCGTCCGAGAGACCCTCGGTGAGTGTGTCCAGTTCCCGGCGTTGGGCCTCGAGCTCGTCTCGCTGTTGCCTGATCTGTTCGCGGGAGGCATCGATTTCATTGCGCGAGTTGTCAAGCTCACTGCGTGAGTCTTCGAGAGCCTGGTGTTGCCTGGCCAGTTCTTCTTGATCAGCCTCAATGGCTTCACACCGGGCATCCAGCTCTTGGCGTTGCAACTCGAACGTCGCCTGCTGTTCGCTGTGTCGTTCGATGTGGCTGGCTTGCAGGCTCTCCAGCTCTTCGCGATGGCGGTCTAATTCGCGCTCTTTGTCCTGCAGCGATTCGAGTTGGGTGGCGAACTTGGCTTCCTGCTGGCTGTGTCGCTCGCTGAGCTCAGCCTCTTGTTCTTTCAGGGTTTGGCGTTGCTCATGAAGTTCCTTCTGTTGAGAATCACGCTGCGTTCGCAGTTGCTCTTCGCGCTCGACCAGTTCGTTTCGGACACGCTCGAGCTCATCGCGCCCGTGCTGTTCCTGGAGGGCGTGTTCTTGGCGAGCGCGCTGTCTTTCGATGTCCTCACGGGCTCGGGCTTCGCGCAGGCTGTCGAGCTGCCGGTTCCACTCCGCCAGCCGTTCCTGGTAGTCAGCGAGGTTCTGCTCCAGCGCGCTGATTGCAGCGTCCGCGTCCAGGTGCACCTCGTTGGGTTGTTGGGTTTGGGCCATGCACGTCGTCCACAAGCACCATGCCGGCGAAACCTCATTGCCTGCAATGGGGTCGCTCGCTGGTCGCAGTGTTGATTCGGCGGGAACACACGCGGTCTGGGAGGGAAGCTGCCCGCCCCACATCGCTCGTGCACCTGCGCTACTACCATGAGTGTAAGATTCCGGGCAGTTTTCTGTGGTGCGGTTTTTTCGGTGGCGTCTTCCCGGTTTGGTCCTGTAACTCGTCTCCGATAACAACAACGTGCCAGGCGGTGTTCGGTGTGCAGTGGCGCTGGCGTGCTTTTCTTCGGTATGCCGATCGGGCTGCATAAAGAAGCCTCTCCTTGGGGTCGACCAATATCGTAGGTTTATCGTGGCCCGGTGTATGCGCACGGTTGTGGTCGGCCAAGCGGGAAGGTGGGTCCCCAACCGCGGATGTGCGTGCATGTGGTCTGAGGCATATGCGGAGGTCCGGTAAGGACAATGCTCTCTCGGGGAGAACAAGAACTCGACACTGCTGGTGAGCAGCAGGCAGCACTCGACGGTGTGGAAGCTCCCTCTCCAGCCGAAGTTGTGGCGTCGGCAAAGACGGCGCTGGAGACCTTCAAACGTGCGCGTGCCCAGATGAACATTGAGGCGGTCGAGCTTGAGAATCGCCGGGAGAAAATGGAGGCGGACCATGAGCAACACGTCCTGGAACTCCAAGAGGAGAAGTCCGAGCAGAGACGGCTTCTTGAGGTTGAGCGGCAGGAATTGACGGAGAAGATGGATGACCTGGAAAGCCGGCAGGAGTCTGTCTCGGCTATGCTCAACCAGATGGAAGTGGATAAGGACGCGCTCTCCGCTTCCATGAAGGAGTTGGAAGAACGCAAGGAACAGTTCGATAAGGAGCGTAACGCCCTGGCGTCAGCGGCGGAGGAGCTAGACGAGCGAGAGCTCAGCATTACAAAGCGAGAACATGATCTGGCCCAGTTGCAGCGAGGTCTGGAGAGGCTGACGGATTCTCAGAAAGACGAAGCTGATCAGCAGCCTCCTCCCGCCCCGGTTGAGACGCCCAAGCCCACTGGTGCGACGACGGCGGATCAATTCCGCAAGCTGAGACGCGACGCCAAGCGCAGGGCTATCGGCATATGACAGTATGAGCGAAAAGAGACCACACGGAGTGCTAGGGGATGGCACTAAAGCTGTTTGCAAGAAACAAGATCGATAAGAAAAAGGCAGGCGCTGACTCTAGCTCTGATAAGTCCAGTCCGCCGCCCAGGCCCAAGACGCCGTCCAAGCAGGTGGACTATCAGCCTGCGCCGCCCGAGAACCTCGACGACAATGCCCTGATGCGGATGCTCGATCAGGGTCGATATGCGGCGATCATTCGCGACCGGGACCTCTGGGAGGGGCACGGCGAGCTTGAGGAAGTAGTCAAGCAGGCGACAGGCGAACTCGAAAGGCGAATGGCGATCGTCCCGGCGGGCTTGGTGGCGATTCCGACGACACTCGTTGATCAGCCCGGAGCCCCCGAAGAAGAGTCCGACGTCGAGCCCTTTCTGCTATGCGTTCATGCTGTCACCAACGCAGAGTATCAGAGGTTCGTGGATGACGGTGGGTATGAGTCCCTCGAATACTGGCCTGAGGATATCTGGCCTCATTTGATCGAGTTCAAAGACCTCACCGACAATCTCGGTCCCGCCTGCTGGCGAGGAGGGAGACACGACCAGCGGTTTGGGGATCATCCGGTTGTGGGTGTCAGTTGGATAGAGGCCCAGGCGTATTCCCTGTGGATCGGGCTGCGTCTTCCAACGGATGTGGAGTGGCAGGTGGCTGCCAGTTGGGGAATTAAAAGTGCTGCCGACATCCACCGTCGCTTTCCCTGGGGCGACGCGATGGACAACACGCGGTGTAACATATGGTCGACTCGTTTGGGACACACGGCTCCAGTATCAGCATATCCGACCGGGGCTTCTCCGAACAGGATTATGCAACTCGTTGGGAATGTCTGGGAATGGACGGCGACAGAATTCGACGTCACGGACGAATCAGGCCGACCGATCTTGGGCGAGATGATAATGCAGGCGATCCGTGGTGGGGCGTTTGATACGTACTTCGAAACCCAGGCGACCGCACAATTCAGGACGGGTCTTATCGCGCTGTCCCGCGCGCACAATGTGGGTTTTCGATGTGCGATGGATCTGGGGCAGGCGACCTGGGTCAGTGGCGAATAACAGAAGGGGGCGTCTCGCGTGACCACCATGCCAACCTACGCACCTGCTAGTGTCGACTGTCTGGTCTGTGACACTGTGAACAACCCGGAAGCGGTCATATGCTCGAAATGCTACGCGCCGATGGCGCTCATTCACGAAGCCGTTGCCCAAGAGCGAGAACCGTGCATCGTAACCGTGGTAGGCGATAGCAACGTTGGCAAGACTGTGTATCTCGGGTTTCTGCTGGACATGCTCACCAAGCGTGCGGAAGACTTCGACGCCATCCCAAAAGGTGCGTATTCCATCAATCTTCAGCACGCTGTGATCAGCTATCTAGCCGCCAGGCAGTTCCCTCCAAAGACGGCCATGGAAGTCGATCAGTGGTATTGGGCGTACTATCAGATATCTCATCGCACACGCGGGTCGGAAATCTGCGATCTTGTCATGCCGGACATGGCCGGCGAGGCGTTGGCGGCTGAGGTCGCGACTCCGAAGACTTTCGCGGTAATCCGGTCTTTGCTGGGCAAAAGCGCCGGGGCGATTCTGCTGGTCGATGCAGCCGTCGCCGCCGCCGGTTCGCCACAACCCGACTTTTTCGCACTTAAGCTCATGACCTATCTCGATGGTGTTTTTGAATCAAAACGCGGCGGACGGATCGAGACGCCGGTGGCCGTCGTGCTGTGCAAAGCCGACCATTCCCCGAAGTGCTTCGACGATCCTGGCGGGTTCGCGCACACCAACCTCAACAGACTGTGGAACATCTGTGACAGCCGGTTCGCAAATTTCGAGTTCTTCGCTAGCAGCGTCGTGGGCAGTCTCGGCTACGGGACTGACGAATATGAAAACGTCATCCCTTATCCCTTGCACGTGGCTCCGCGAGGCATCCTGGAACCGTTCGAATGGATACTCTCAAGGCTATAGAGCATTCCGTTAGATCGCCTGATGGGACCCTGCGTTCATCTCTGAGTGCAAAGAGAGAGAACGGGGGCGGCGGCGGGCATGCAAGAGTGGAATCCGCTCAGGCAGATCCGGCAGCCCGGGGCAATGGTGGTGCCTGCGCTGTCGAATGCGACCAGGCGATCTTCACGTCGGTCCGCACACCTATGGGCGAAGGCTACCGGATAATTGCGGCGAGCAAGGGACTCGGTGTCGACGAGAAGCAGTGCATCACGCGGCATTCACCTTCTCATGACGCGCTTTCGGTCCGGTCGCCGGCTGCCAAGGCTATGGCGTTCTACGGGTTGCCGACCGGCCGCCTGTGTGTGGCGCTCTCTCTGCACGCCGGGGCTGAACACACCGGACGCGGTGGGCAACGTGTGTATACCCACGCCGTCGTCATCGACCGGGCGGTCTTTGAGAAGTTCGGGTACAGTCCCTTTCAGGTCCTGCGAGCGATGGAGGTGGCCGGTGCTGCTGCTCCGAAGCTCAAACCGCCGCCGATTCTCGCGCATATCCGCTTGGAGGTGGCATCATCCTCCCGTTATGGTGACGTTTCGAAGTCGCACGAGGGAGTGTCTTTGCCGTGGCGGACTTTCATCCTGGACCAGCTCTTGTCACGACAGCGACTTCTCGTTGTTCATCCGGAAGGCGGGTTTGCCCTCGCGGAACATGTTCTGGGGGGGGTGCCGGGCTCGGCGCGTGTCGATGTGTCGTTCGGAGTTGGACTGCGTTTTTCGGCTGGACGGTGCTTCACGCTCGGCGTGTTGAGCGAGGATGAGAGGCTGCTGGAAGGCCGGATTGCAGGACAAGACGTCCGCCTTATCAGTCCACACAGTGAAGAGGCTCCGGCCACACCGGCCTCGGAGTGGATTGCGTTTGTTCGCCGCCATTGGGAGCAAGACGCCTCAGTTTTGTTGAGCGACCGCACTTCGCGCGATTATCAAGATCACAGTCGGCGTAGACTTGACCGCGTGGGAGGTCTCTTTACCCGGCTCGACGACACGCCCTCATCGGACATGGACGGCGTCTTGGCTCGGGTATCAGAGCATCTTCGCGGGTCTCCCGACGCCATCGAGGCCGAGATCATAGCTGATTTGCTTCGGGGCGCTCAGCGCAGGTTCTGTGAACTGCTTTCAAATGCGAACGAGGCGCGAACCGAGCGACATTGGTCCCCGGTGCTTGGCGTATGGCGCGAATCCGCTGAAGCGACGAGCTTCATGCAGCCCGTAGTCGAGACGTATCTGAGGACCCTGTCAGCCGCAGATCCGGTGTTGGCGGCGAAGTTCGCCCTACTTGCATGGCCGAAGATGCCCGAGCAGGCAAGCAAAGAAGGTCTTCCGGAGAGGATCGATGCGGTTTTGGAGAACTTCTCTTCCTGGTGTAGCGACGCTTCGCCCGAGCAACTTGCGGAGGCTAAGCCTCTTTCCGAGCAGTGGGCGAACGTCAAGCCGGGATGTTCGATAGTAGACCGCATCCAGGGTTGCTTCGACAAGCTCGATTCGTGTCCCACCGAGGATTGACCGGACGGACCACTTGCGAACCTCCTTCCCACCTCTGTAAAGTAACCCGGGTAATGGAATCTGGCCAGAGTGGCTTTGTGAAGATATCACTGGCGGTTAGTCCGCCGGTGCACGGCTTGGCAGAAAAACTGCCAGCAAGCTGCCCGCGGCAGCCAAGACTATCACCGTTTATCGCTCGGCGTGGTAACGTCTGAATTCGTCCGACGAGACGCCGCGGGCGAATCGGTTGTTCGGTAGCGGGAACCAACCCATGGTGGATACACGGATGGTTGATGGCGAATCGACAGATCCCGAGAGCATCGAATCTGCAGATGCTCGCACCAAAGTGCCGTGCCTGTCCGGATGGTGTGCGGTTCTTGTGGTTGGCCTGTTGCTCTTTTCAGCCACCGCAAACCGAGGCGCTCAGTGGCAGGATTCGGGATACATCATCCTCCGCATCGCCACCCAGCAGCTCGACAACCCGCTCGGGTTGGCGCTCGTCCATCCACTGCATCACTGGATCGGTAGGGCATTTGTCGCAATCACCGGCGGAATGATCGAGCCGTGTTTCGCCGTGACATTGGTGAGCGTCTTCGCAGGAGCGGTCACTGTGGCAAACATCTACGGTTGCGTGTTGTTGCTCGGGCGCAGACGCTTTGCCGCGATGTTCGGAGCCGGCTCGCTGATGGTGGCCCACACGTTCTGGCAGATGTCTACCAGAACCGAGTCGTATACCTTGGTGACAGCGCTAATGACCGGAGAGTGTTGGCTGCTGATTGCGTACGTCCTGACCAAGAACAAGCGCTACTTGTGGGGAATGCTGCTACTCAACGGGCTTGGGCTCGCCAACCACATGCTGGCGTCACTTACTACACCGGTGCTGGTTGTTGTGGTGCTGCTTGCCCTGCGCAGGAGGGAAATCCGAGCACGAGATGCGGTCGTCGGCGGGGCGTTGTGGCTGGTCGGGTCGTTGCCGTATACAGGATTGGTTCTCCTTGAACTTGTCCGAAGTGGTGATTTCGCGGGGACACTCCGCTCAGCCCTGTTCGGGCACGCCTATGCGGGCGACGTTCTCAATGCTTCCATGTCGGTGCGGTTCGCGAGTATCAGTGCGGCCTTTATCGTCTTGAATTTTCCCAACCTGCTGTTGCCGGCTGCCTGCTACGGACTGATGCGAGGAATATGGCAGACGGTCCCACCTCTTGCCGCGAGATGTCTGCTTGCGGGCCTGGTGATTCACGCGTTTTTCGTGTTGCGATATAGCATTGCGGATCAATATACATTCTTCCTGCCGATGTACGCTTATCTGTGCATGTTCGGGGGAGCGGGGCTTGCCTCAGTGCGCCGCTGGGAAAGTCGCGGCGCCCGACAATCCGTGTCGGTGGCGGCGGTCGTGATGTTCCTTCTCACACCGGTTGCCTGTGTGATGGGGGCATCTGTGGCCCGCGACCGCAATGTTCTTGCGTCGATGGCCCGCAATAAGCCATATCGCGATGATTATACATATTTGTTTGTCCCGTGGTCGTCGGCGGATGATTCGGCAGAGCGAATGAGCCGCCAGGCCGTCGATCTGGCGGGCGGTGGGGGACTCATTCTGGTCGAGGATGAGATGGCCTCTTTCGCGGTGAAATATGCGGCGGTCAGGTCCGGTAACAAGGAAATCGACGTGACGATCGACTGGACCGGCGCCGACATCGCCCAAGCCGCAAGCGAAAAACGAGACGTTGTCCTCGTGCCAGCCAGTGTGGACAAACCACCCGCCCAGCCGCCTGTCGGTTCCTGGATTCCTCAAGGTGATCTTTACCTGCTCGAGCCTCATGTCAGCGGGTCATAGTGCTCCGTCGCTCGCATCAGTTAGGACCGGTTGGGTGGCCCACCTCTTTAGAGGTGGGGAATGCGATTGCTGCGCTGAATCGGGTCCCCCAAGTCTAAAGCCATGGACCACCCACTTGATGCAACCCGCAGAATCAAGGTTGCTGAAGCACTAGCGCTCCGTTGCTCGGCACGGTTCCGACCGATATTGTTACTCCGCTTGACAAGAACGCGTTGTGGGTTATTTTGGCACTGTCCAAAGGGGAGCCGATCGGATGATCGCGGCGGCTGGGGGCGGCCCCGGAACCGCGATATGCTTCCGAAGTTGGGCGGATGTGGCGGAATTGGCAGACGCGCTGGCTTCAGGTGCCAGTGGGGGCAACCCCGTGGAGGTTCGAGTCCTCTCATCCGCAATTATGAGTGCTTGCGATGGCTAATCTTAGTTCCATTTCTTCTTTGCCGTCCGGCGGCGGCGGAAGCACCGGACCGAATCCAACCTGCTGATCTGTCCACGGAAACAGGGATGGTCATCGATTAAACATATCCGAGCCTCTCGATTGCGCGCAGGAACGGAGAGTGGATAACCCGAAGCCACTTGCCAGCGGGCGACGGACCCTGACGCCACCAACTGCCTCCATCAAGCGGGATACACGCTATCGCTGACAGGAACCGCCCCAGTGTCACATCACACGTGCTCCTGCGGGTCATCCGAACTGCGCCCGTCAGGAAGCGGCCGCCCCCACGCAGCTATCTCTTGCATCTCCGCTCCCTGACGGTCGCGATTCGGTTCTGCAAGCGTCTTCAACAACGCGCAGTTCCGAATATGGCAGAACACTAGCGGACCTCGATGGCCACGTACATTATGTCCCCAGTAGGCACATAGACCGGCACGCGGCTGATCGCTGCTTTCTGCAGGAACTTGATCGCTCGCCGGGGTACAAGCTCCGGAAACACACGGTGGAGCTTGTAGATAAGGAAGCCCATGTTCGTCCACTTGCCGCGGTTCATACGTCGGCACACTCGCCCTCCGAAAGACGAAGCCAGTCGGTCCAAGGCGAGAGCGGAGAAGAAGGAGACGTGCTCGGGAGGGGTCATAAACGCCCAGCGCCGACCGAATATCCGCGCCGTCAGCGAGGCAATGTCCGGGGTCGACAGTAGTATCAACCCGGGGCGGCGAAGCAAACCGGCGAGGCTGGCCATCACTTCGGTTGGATTCCAAAGGTGCTCCAAGACGTCCCAGAGCACAACGGCGTCGAAGGAAGCTTCGCCAAGGGGCAGGCGATCGAGAGAAGAGACGTGAAGACGCTCCGACAGGTCGGGCATCGCGCGCCGGGCATCCGCGATGGCCGACGACGCCACATCAACTCCCGACATCGTGTAGCGATCCTTGGCTACAGCGATGAAGTCCCCCATGGCGCAGCCACCTTCCAATACTCGAGCTCCCGGTTTCACTCCGCAGCGTTTCATCCATCGCAATCGTCGCTGCTGTTCCCGCTGCGCCGCTGTGTCGTTGACGTATTTTCCATGATCGAAGTAGCCGGCATCATATATCCTAGTCAGATCGTCGGGCGATGCCCCCGTCGCCAATTGTACGAGACCACACTGATCGCACGTTGCCAGAGTGCAGCCCAGCGCGGAGAAGCGCGGAGTCAAAGAGGGCACACCGCACAGGCGACACGAGGTGGAAACGGACAGTGGTGTTGAGGAACTCATGGAGCGAACCGTTTCGGCATGGCATTGATCACACTAAGGGCGTGATCCAGGTCGAACCCTATCGTGCTAGCGTACCATTGGAGCGATTCCCAGCGGGGCTGGTTCTCTTGGTGGACCAACCTCAAGGCGTGTTCACGCGTCAGATGCCCCTCTCTTATCTGGTTACTGCGCAACGAGTCGTTTTCCGTGAAACCGGCGACTGTGTGATAGATGTAATTGTAGAAGGCGGCCGTACCGTCTCCGATCCGCCACGTGGTGTTCGTATCTTCCGCCAGTTCCCAGTGGTATCCGTTGACCAAGGTGTCGACTATCGTCTCCTCGTGCCAAGGAACATATCGAAATGGGAAGACGTAATCGTGGTTCATGAAGTACGCCGACAGGAAGGCCAAAAACGTATCCAGTAGCGATCCGTTCAGATACCGAGGGTTGGAAAGGTACTGCCGCCCGTAATAGCCCAAGAGCCGCAGCTTCTCTGCGACCGAGACGTCGAAGATCCGGCGACTGCCCTCACGAATCCCGCAGAAACCGGCTTTGAAGCGGCTTAGTTCCAGGGGGCATTCGCAGGCGAAGGCAAGTCGGATTCCCAGCTTGTTCATCAGTTTGTTGGCGTGATAGTAGTACTGCTTGTCCCCGGCCATGAACAGAGGAACCATGCCCAGGTCAGGCCGCCGCAGCCACGCCTCAATATTGCTGCGGATGTAACGCCGCTTACGGGCGATATCGGCGGACACCACCAGGTGTTCCACTCCCAGGCTACCACACATCCTGGCCTGGTTTCGGCGACCAAGGTCGGTGATCATGCCCCAGTCGTACGTGTAGGCGACAGGGTTCATCTTCAGTTCGTTCTTGATGTAATGGAGGCCGTATGCGCTGTCTCGCCCACCGCTGAACATCACGATGCAATCGGGACGTCCATCGTTGCGCCGGTACGGAGCGATTGCCCGTTCGAGCGCTTCACCCCCCTCTATGTGAACCGGCTGATAGGTGTGGCAATAGTTGCAGACCCCCTCGCTGTCGAACTCTATAAACGGCATCGTGTGAGGGAGGACACAACGTGTGCAACGCTTCATCCCGTCAGGTGCCTCCTCTGAGTCGACCGAGCGCTCCACAACCCGCGCCGCGCGAACCACTATGGACGGAGGAAGGGCAGGCTTACCATCTCCGATTTGGAAAGGGATCGACTCAGCCGTACTAATATCTATGGATACGCCATTCCTGGCAGGGATGGGCTCGATCTGTAGATTGGAAAAGAGGCGCGACCGGCGGCGCAGGTGCGTTTCCAGATCCTGAAGGAACAACCGCTCAGAGGCAAAGCACACCACACCCGTGTCGTCCCAGCGCCCGAGGTAGAGCGAGCCGTTGTTGGTGGCGAGGGTGCAGCAGGGTAGGTCCTCTCCAAGCACGGCGACCGACGCCGTCCCCTCCAGTTCGCTGAACACCTGACGAACCGAACACTTGAAGTCACTTCCGTTTCCCCGGGCGTGTTGGGCCAACAGCGCCAGGAATATCTCTGTGTCAACCTGGGCCACTCTCTGCAGATTGGAATGGCGCTTCCACAGGTCGTCATCGTTAGTGATGATTCCATTATGAACGGTCACTAATCCGTCGCGCATCACCGGTTGGTTGTTCTCGGGGACCGTCTGTATTCCATTCGTAACCAAGCGGGAATGACCCAACATAGCAATCGGGCCGCGAACTATATCAGTACCGAGCGAGTTCAACATACTGCGGAAGCGTGGCTGTCGGATGAGTGCAGAGGCGGCCAGCGGTTCCTTGTAGACCCGGATCGCTTCCGGAGTTCGCAGGACCATCCCGGATGCTTCTTTTCCACGGGACTGAGAGAGTTCGAACAACCGCTCGATCATGATTCTCAGTTGACGTTGCGGGACTTCACGATGCTCGCTGACAACAAGGCCGAATATGCCGCACATGGAAGGCTCCTCCTATAGCAGCCCCTTCCAAAGGTCGCCGGTATAGGCGGCACTCGGAATGACCTCGCACGACTCCCAACACCCGGGGCAGTTATCCACCCACTCCCGGGCCTTGTTGACTTCAGCACTCCTCCACAGGTCCGCCGGCGCCTGCCGGTGCATGTTGCCTACGACCTTCCCGTTGAAAAAACATACAGGTACGTCACCGTTGGGCAAGAGGCGCAGGTGATTGCGGAGCGCCACACAATGCGGATTGGGACTAGACTTGCCACAAACCAGACGATTACGAAGCCCGCGAAGGTAATAGCGATCCACCACTGATTCAGCGAACGAGTTGATCGCACGGCTATCTCGAAGAAACTCGTCGAGCAGCGACTCGAGGCAGTCCCGGGAGAAGTCCGCATATGTGTGATAGGCAATGTCGCTTACCTTTCCGTCGGCCCCATAAAGACCGTTGCCGCCGTTGTGGGCGATGACTGGGTATATGGGAACTCCGTATGGGGCCATCGCATCCTTGAGACGCCGATACGCCCCGGCATGTTCTTCGCTGATGATCGCCTGGTTGATACCCAGATGAAAACCCATTTCATGGCGCAACGGCGCCAGCTTTTCGACCGTTTGAATGACCTGCGCATAGGCTCCAGAAACGCCACGCACGGTATCGTGCTTGTCGCCAGTATCGTCGATGGAGAGCTTGAGATGGATGCGACGAGGGCGGGCTATCCGCCGCATGATCTCAACGATCCGATCGGTCATCAAACCGTTGGAGGTGATGTGTACGATGCCGGGCTGGTTGATCTTGTCTAGCGCATTGATGATCTCAGCCAGGTCGCTGCGCAAAAAGGGCTCGCCCCCGCTCAGCCGGAGGCAGTCCAACCTTCCGAGCTGGCGGAAGATGTTCGCTATCTGCTGCACGTCAAGTTCGTCTCTGGCCGACGATGATTTACGCCAGATGTCACAGAAAATGCATCGACAGTTGCAGCGCCAGGTCACGAAGAAGGTGACGAACGTAGGACGGGGCATGATATGCAATCGGTGACCGAGTGCCGATCTCACCAAGCCGAACAACATGTCGTCCTCCTACTGCCCGTCGCCAACCGACCTGTCCATTGGAATCTCACGCCGCAGATGGGCGATCTGATCCGCCAGAAGACCGAAACAGAAGATCACGACTGTAATAAGCCCCAACAGAACGGTCATGTCGTGAATGTCCAGGCAATACAGGTCGTACGCGAGCGAGATTGCGAAGGGAATCGCTGTTCCGATGGCAATCGAAAGGAATACTTTCAGGGGGTGGAACACGACGCCAAGGCGCAACATCCGCACCAGAGCGTCGAGACCGGCGCGCGGGCCCACCGAGCTTCGCCCTCCCCGCCGAGAGCGGCACCGGATGGGCACGAAGCGAATCGGCCGATCGTCCGCAATAAAGGCCATCGTCGAGGACATTGAGAAGGAGAATCGGTTCGAGCACAGGTGCAGGTAGCGCATGATCACGCTGCGACGCATCAAGCGCAAGCCTGAATTCATGTCGTGAATGGGACGCCCAAGCACCAGACGTAGCAATCGAGTGAGAAACCACTTCCCCAACCGTCTGACCGCGGGAACGCCGGGCAGTGATTCCCGACTGCCGATCACCATGTCATAATCCCCGACGCCCTCCAACAGTGCCTGAAGCGAATCCGGATCATGCTGTCCATCGGCATCGAAGGTCAAGATGAAATCGCCTTTGGCGGCACGGATGCCCGTCTTCAGCGCAGCGCCGTACCCGCGGTTCACGGCGTGCCGCAACAACTTCACGCCCGGACGGTCACCCACCACTTTGCCGACGTCCCGCTCGGATCCGTCGTCAACCACCAACACTTCCCATGTGAGTCCCGATAGAGCGCTGAGTCGCTCCTCCAAGCCACTGAGCACTTGAACCAGGGATTCGTCGTCGTTGTAGCAAGGAATGACCAGGCTGATTCGTGTCAGATTGGGTTTCTCCCCGTGCCGCGCTTGGTCAACACGGGAATCCGGATCGGCAAGGTCTCTCACAAGGGCCCCTGGCCGCAGGTCATTGAGCATTTGCACCGAGGATTGTGCAGTTGTCAGGCTCACTCCAGTTCCTCCGCATCGGATCCGGCATCGTCGCCGTGCGTCTCACCTGGGACCGGCGGGCGATGGCGGTCTCCGTCATATTCAGTGGTCGGGAGCGAGTAGACGGTCCCGTGGCGGGAGCTCGCAAACACCACCGCTTCTCGTTTCCGAATGACATCCAGTATTAAAGCTGTTTCCTTATCTGCCGAGTAAGTTTCACGGTTCATGCCGAAGGGCCGCCCCAGAACCACTGGAAGGAGCCGGACCTCAATTGCGTCACTGGTCAACCGATACTTGACCATGCTCTTGGCCGTGAGCAACCGTCTGTCGTTGGTCTTTGTGACGAAGATATATCCAATGTGTTCTGCGGCAAGGACGGAGTCGAAGGAGTCCGCCACCGCTCCAGCCTCCCGCAAGTAGACCATTCGATCGCCAAGGTAAACGGCGTTCTCCATCCCGAGCCTGCACGATTGCGCGATCGTGGGTGCAATGAGAAGTCGATTTTGGTCATCCAGGTGTTTGTCCAGCGTATCATGCAACCATCGTAACTGCGTGACGTTGTCCGGATTCTCCAACCATTCGACGTAGGGCGCGGACCCCCGTGCCTCGAGGGCGGTGCCGGCCATGGCAAGTACCACGACGGCTACCCGCCCCCAATGAGAGACTCCTTTCGCTGCGTGATAAGCGAATGCCCAGGCCGCCGGCAAGCAGCAGAAGACGACTGGAAATATCACCCGTGCCTGGTCCTTTGTGAGAGGCCTGGTCGGCAGTATGATGGAGTAGAGGATCACATAGCCGAGCGCGCCCAAGAGCACCGCCAGGCAGATCCAACGCGAGTTGCCACTGCGGCGCCAGAACACCAATGCACCCGCCACGGGCACCGTAGCAAGAATCCAACTGGCATCGCGGAGGAGCAAAGAAACCGACCCGGTCAGATCCCCCAAACGCCATGCTAACCAATCCGACACGGCGCCTGATTGAAACGACGGACCACCCGAATACAGGTCGGATACGTGCTGTACGGAAGTGAGCATGGCGATAAGCCGTCCCGGACCGAGCCAGAGAGCGAAGGCAATTGGAATGACAAGAACGCCAACAGAGAAACAGAGAACGCGACGTGCGGCTAGGCGAACGTCTCGCTTGCCTGCACCGCAAATGCAGGGAAGAGCGATGCCCAGTGCCACGCCGGGCGCCAGAAGGTAGAGGTCCTCGTGGAGCGATCCACCGAGACTCAGGCAAAGACCTGCCGCAACCGCCGCGCACATTTCGGTTCGCGAACGAGGCGTTGTCTTCTTTCTCAGCAGTAATAGTAGAGGTACGTAAGCAAGCAACAGGAATGTCGTTGAAGGGGCGTGGACCAGCTCGATGCGCGCAGCGTGGATGACGCGGCTGTTCACTGCGTATCCCGCAGCCACAGCCAATCCCAACCAGCGACTGCCTGACAGAGCCCACGTAGCCCCCAGGATCAATCCCGTGGAAAGCAAATCCATGTTGGCGTGCAACGCCTTTATTGCCCAGTCCGTGTGCCCCAAGAGCGTGTGCGCACAGGAGTGAAGCAAGAACGCGACCGGGCGGAAGAACTCGACACCGGTATCCGCGAAGTGGGCACAACCCTGAGACCAGAGACTGGCGCAGGCCCAATACCAGAAAACGTCCGACCCGTGTATCCCCCGATCGGGCAAGCGGACGAGACGCGGATACGCCGCAAGCACGAAGAGCACAACGATAGCCCCCAACCACAACAACCGCAGGCGTGGTGTCAAGACATCGCTGTCGATGATGAGGGGCGAACAGGGAACGCCTTTGTCGGTTTTCATGACCGGAGATCCTGCCCAACAGTCGCGACTCGCAGCCGCGTAACGGATTATCGGATGTTCACCATTGACACTGAAGCTTGGATTTCAGGGCGATCGAGCGTCAAAAACTCCTGCCGGATTGGCACACGCCACTACCGAAATGATGAAACGGTGTTGCCGGGCAAGGCATGGCGGCAGCATCCATCTCACGATCGTCGTTACTCTCTGCAAACCTACATCGATAGTTGGCGTTGATCCCCGGAAGGGCTCGGTGTGCCTTGTGGATATGACCAACGACTCAGTCGATGCACCAGCGGAACGGCGATGAGACATATCAATATTCCGCCGAGCACATCGCTCAGATAGTGCCAACCGGTTGTCATTGTCGAGATGATGACCGCGGTATTCAGAACGATGCTGAAAGCGAACAGTACACGATATCGGCGAAGGGCAAGGGTCAACAGAATCGCCCACGCCGTATGAAACGATGGGAAGGTGATTATGCCCTCGGCATCCCGCCAGGTGACCAGAATCCGCTCGCCGCTGCGCAGGGCGTTGAAGTGCTCGAGGTAGCGTTCTTGGCTTTGGCTCGCTTCGAATCCGTGGTATGCGAATGGGCCGGCAGCCGGAAGCACGACGAAGATGATTGTCGTGAGCAAGGCGGCGAGCATGAAGGCGAGCACGAATGATTCCAGAGATCGGCGGTCCTCTTTGAAGCCGAGAATGATGACCACCAACGCAGTTTGCGGCAGCAGCAGATTGTAAGCGATCTCCAGGAGGCCTTGGAGTATCGGATGAACCGAAGCCCACACTACCGCATGGCGCACATCGACACCCAGCCACTTATCGACCGCCACCAACGAACCGTCAACAAGAGGCTGTGCGGTGGTGGCAACGGCGTACATGAGCACTGAGAAACACGAAGAGAAGGCCACGATCTGGGCGAGAGCAGCCGTGCAAAGAACGAACTTGGGCACCGGACGAAAGTGGTGATAGAACACGGCTACGCTGCAGAGCAAGGCCGTTATCGCAAGAGGTCTGACCAGATCGCCAAGTGGAAAATGCAAGCCTAACCCTATCACTATCAGAGTGTCTGTGAGAAGGACGGTGGCAATCAGCAAGACCTTGATTCTGCAGTCCCGGGTTAGTTCCCATCGAAGCCGCCGGTCTGATCCGGCGTCGCCATCTTGGCGGATACCGCCACATTTCGATCGCCCAAGGGCACCGGCCACGGATGTCGATTCTGATGAGACCGGGCAAACAGGCGCCACTGCATTGGTCTTCCAGCGATTGAGGATCACGAGTCAGGTTCCGATAAACGTGGACATCCGAGCAAGGGCACCGGGGACGCCTTGCCGAGGCGACACGGTCCATACGTACGTGTGTGAGTACATCGGATTCGATGCTCTGGTGTGTGAGTTGTTGGCATGAGACAAACCGGAGAGGTTGTTGGGCAGGGTTGGGTCGGCAATATCCAGGTGGTGGCGTTGGTTCCGGCAACCGTCTCGATTCACTGCTCCATGCTCACAACATTTGATTTATCGGTCGTTGCTCGTGGTCAGAAGGCGCTGGGGCACTGGCAACTCGACAGCGTAGCCAAGTTCTCTGAGCCGAGCGGCGATGTACGCCGGGTATTCCACAATCGGGTGGTCGTCGGTCACGACAAGTCGTCCGTCGCCCCAATCAAGAGGCGGCGAATCCAGAAGCTCCAGAACGGCTTCGGGATTGCACGTGTCCGGCCACGATCGAATCTCATCCCACAACGGATCGGCGGTCTCGAATCGCTCGGCAAGCGCAGCTTCGGTTAAGTCGATAGGGTCATTCGAGAGGATCAGTAGATAACCGTTGTGGAAGGAACTGTGGTGCTCAAAAACCGCCGATGCGGTTTGCCTGATAACAAACGCTTGCTCGGCTGTACCATTCGAGTAGAGGCAGAAGACGCCGCCCGGCTTCAGGCGCTGTCCGACTAAAGTGTAGAACTCAATAGAGTTGAGTAGCGAGCTGCCGGCCTGTTTAAGATAGAGAGGTTGAGTCTGAATGAGGTCGTACTTCTTGTCCTGGTTTAGCGAGAGTCCGGTACGGGCGTCTTGCCAGATGATATTGACCTTGGGATTGTCGACTATGTGGAGTGTCCCCTCCGGGTAGCGCTGATAGACATCCTCAAGTGTATGAGTGATGTCGTATCCGTCGACTCGCTTCACGGTGTCCATCTTCGCCAGCGTCGAAGCAGTCACGCCGGTTGCTATTCCTATTACGCACACATCCGTGATTGGTGTGGCGTTGTGACTCAGTACCGGACATACCGCCAGGTACCAGTTGTTCGTGCCGACATGATCGTTGTCGACTGACAGCTTGGAATGCCACAACCCGTCCCATACCATATTACCATTGTTATCGAGTCCGATTACACCGTCCCGGCCATAGTACATGCGCATCGTGGTGATGACACCCGACATATCGACGCAAAGAGAGATGACTACAGTCGCGATGCCACCGCAGAGGGGGTATGCCCATCTGGGAATGGCGCGCGTAAGTGCTGCCTTCGGGCAATGGCCGGCGATACCTTCCTGCAGTGCATAGAGCAGAAAGGCAATAAGCAACACCATCATGAAGAATGGCATCTCATAGCCGACACATGTCATGATGACTATCCCTGAGCAGCAGCCCGCTGTATTCCATGCGTAGATCCGGCCGACATCGCGGCCCCAGGAATGAGCGGCCTTGGCTGCCACACGACTGAAGAGATATCCGAACAGAACACAGGGAAGAAAGTACGGAAACCGGGATATAACAAAGAGCAGAATGTCGCACGGTCCTGCGATTATCGTGAGCGAATCGAAGACAAACACCGGTACGCTAAGGCAGGCCAACAGAGCACACACGCGCAGGCCGGACGAAAGAGAAACACGGGCGCTAGCACTGAGTGCCGCCCCGAGACTCCAGAACAACAAGAAACCTGCAAGGACTGAGGCAAAAGTAAAGGGCAGTGGTTGATGCCGCAGAGCAATGAGACGGAATAGGTACATCTCATAACCAAGCGAGCAGAAGCCGAGCCCAAGTGCCAACACCTCCTCTAGAGATGGCTGGAGAATGCGGTGTCGCACAGAGGGCGCTGGCGTGTCGCGTGTATGGTCGCCGTCAGAGTCTAATGGGCGAGGCAAAAAGAGCAGCATAAGTGCCAGCAGGGTCGCTGCCAGGAGGTTCACGCCAGCAGCCGCCTCCAGCGAAGTGGTCTGCCCCCAGTGCGATATCATATAACCACTCGCCAGCACCGCACCCGCGACACTGCCGAAGGTGTTCATGAAGAACAGGAGGCCCAGCACTCGTGGATTCTCTAGCCCCAATCGTCGTTGGCACACTTCGGCTGCCAGTGGTATTGTTGCCCCCATCAACAGACAAGGGATGATAAGCACCAGAGCCGCACTGATCGCGTACAGAAGCGCGAGAGGGATGCCCAGGTTCATAGCCAGCGACTGGAGCGCGAATATGGAATCGCCAAGATCACTGCGCAAGACCATGCATACTGCCAGATTAACCACGAATAAGGAGGCCTCGACCACCATGAAAGTCCGGAGAGGATCCTTGATGGTGACGGCCCGGCGGCCCATGTAGATCGATCCCACTCCCAGCCCGGCCATGAACACCAGGACCACGATCATCGAACTTATGGTCTCGCTACCGCCAAGGAAGACCTTCAAGGTCCGCTGCCAAATGACCTGATTGCACAGACCCGCGGCTCCCGAGCTGAAGAGCGCACACCCGACTAAAAGCAGGGCGAGTCGTCTCGCGGCATGTTCACGGAATAGCACGGCCTGGCCAAGTGTATCGAGGAGGGTGCTTGTTGAAGTGGAGGCGACGTGCGTTGGCATGAGTGCCCTCCGGATGTGCGGTGTCTATTCTGGACGTCGGCACGCCCACCACCAGCAGGTGCGTGTGGGAGCACTGAATCGTTATCGGGCGTTGGTGGCTGTGACGCCCGTTGTCCACGGTCTTCTGCTACAAGCGCCAATAGGGCGGTTGCTGTGAACACAGTTGGATATCGGTGATAATGGCTCTGTGGTTTGAAGAGTGCTTGCACGGTATGTGGTCCGAATATGCTACTGCCCAACAGATCGTAGTGTCAGGGATTCCGTTTGCATATGTGGCGTCTATATTCGAGACTGAATGCTGAAGAACTCTTGTATACAACTGCAATCTGCCATGAAGCTGCCAAAGGGTGGCAGGAGGGCCTTTCGCGTCCTCGGGAGGGAACTAGGTGAACACAGTCCTTCGCATCGCGAGGACGTTTCTGACGTCGGAAGGCGGTCCAACGGCCACAGAATACGCTGTGGTTCTGGGGCTGGTTATCGGTATTGGTATGGTTGCAGGAGAAGCAATGGGCGTGAGCATGATTGAGTTGTTTGAATACCTCACGGGAAGAATCGACGAGCAACAACTGGAATAGTGACACGCGTGCGCAAGCGGGTGTGTACAGAAGTGAGGCGCAAGATAGCTGGCGGAAAAAGATATGGATGTTTGGAGACAAGTCGTTTGCGTGAGTGCGATTTGTTTCTTACAGTGAACTTGGCGATGTCAGCGAATGGCATGAGACCAACTTGGAGCGGGGATCGAAGCCTCACACCCATGCGCAGTTCCTAAGGGTCTGACTCCTGCTCCTCCGAACGGCTTAAGTGAGTGCGCCAGCACTTGTGCTGGCGAGCGACGGTCTGAAGTGTTTAGACGCTCGTGACCCTCGGAGGTTCGAGTCGTTGGTAAGAGCGTGTGTGGTGTGTGGATGCATTGCGCCGCACCGTTCCATTCTTCGACAGGGTCGATAAAGGCCCATAAACTTGAGAGGAGTCACATATATGTTGAATCGTGCTAAGGACTTTCTGAAATCTGAGGATGGCCCCACGGCCACCGAGTACGCGGTCATGCTTGCTCTGGTCATTGTAGCCTGCATCGGCGCTATTACGGCGCTGGGTACGAGCATTTCTGGTGTGATGAGTAGAATCGGCGGCAAGCTGGATCTGCAGGCGGTGTAAGCAGACGGTCCGTGGTCGGGCCTGTCGGATGAGTGGTCGATGAAGATTCATCCTGATGAGCTCACAATACCGGGTGGGCGTTGCCGGTGGTCCGGTGGCGCCCGCCCTGCTGTCTGCATCACACTGTGCAGGGGAAAGGACAGGGGTGTGCGAACGACGAAGTGCTGCGCTCGCACAAGGATGACTGCTTCGAGACGACATGCATAGGAGTATTGCTCATGACGCTCGGGTTTTGGGGCATAACCTGCGCGATCCTGGTTCCCGGTATCCTACTGGCGTCGTGGATAGACTATAGCCAGAAGCGTGTTCCGAATTGGCTGAATCTGGCGCTCATTATGGCCGGCTTTGTCACGCAAGGCGTGTACTTCGGAACAAGTGGTCTTACCGACGGAGGTCTGGGTTTACTGACGGGATTCGGGTTGCTGATCATTCCGTGGATGATGCACGGAATGGGCGCCGGAGATGTGAAGCTCATGGCTGCCATCGGCGTGTGGCTGGGCCCACAGCTCACTCTGTACTCATTCATTGTTGGGGTGTTCATCGGATGTATTGCTGCGATCATCATGATTGTGTCCACCGGGCGTCTCCGGATGGCGTGCGCGAACATGGGGATCATCCTGAGCAAGCTCACCTCCAGAGAGACTCTGTTCAGCGAGTACGGGTCGGCGAAGAGCTTCGGTGATACCTCCCAGTTGCTGCCGTATGGTGTGCCGCTCACGGGAGGTACGTTGATCATATTGGCCGGACACATGTTCGGGTGGTGGGTGTAATGTCGAGAATTAATCAGGTTGTCAGGGCCGCACGACTTGGCGGCTCGAAACGTGCGCGGGCTGCTGCGGCGGTTGAGTTCGCCGTTGTGTGTCCCGTTCTCGTCTTGATCCTCTTCGGGATCGTTGAGTTCGGGTGGATGTTTATGGTTCGTTTGACAATGGGCAACGCCGCCCGGGAGGGCTGTCGCGTAGCTGTGCTCCAAACGACTGAATATTCCGATGTTGTCGCCAGGATAAGCGACATCATGGAACCCACGGGCATAACCGACTACACAGTCGAGAAGACGGATGCGACCGTGAGCAACCCGATGGAAGTCATCAGAATTACGCTTCCCTATAGTAGTGCCTCCATACTTGGAGGTTTCTTCAGCGACCTGGTGACCGATCTGGTCGTCACGTGCTCGATGCGGAAGGAGGGAATGGCTGTCTCAGAAGACGAGTTCCCCGACGAATAGGCGTGGTGGAGCGGACGACGGGTGACCACCAGGGCGGTTGTCCGTCGACGTCCAGAAGCCGCTTTCAGTATCGGGGGCAGTGTTTGGGCATCGTTCGGGATTTTGCGCGGCGCGGAGGGGCGTGCCGTGCATGATGCTGCGCCGGACCGACTTGAAAAGCAGGAACGTTAGCTGGGTGAGGCCGAGTAATCTTCCGATAAACAGACGCTGGTGCGGTCAAAGGACCGACGGAGCGAGCCCGCGTCTTAGGGCGTTGGAGTCCTGGGGGTCGGGGGAGTCAGGCGGCTGAGGCGGTGGAAGTCAGGCGAGCAAGCAAAGAGGTTCATCATGAAGGGCAAGGCAGTAATCCCATTGGTCTTGGGTCTGTGCATCGGGCTTGTGGCGGTGAAATATGCTGTGGACGCCGTGAAATCTGCCCAGGCGGCAGGCGGCGACAAGACGACGGTCCAAGTGGTAAGAGCTTCGAGGGACATTGGTGTAGGTGAGGAGCTGACGGCTGAGAAGCTCGATGTGGTGGAGACCACCCCAAACGCCTTCATTCCAGAAGGGGAACGTATATCGGATATCGAGAGTGTGGAGGGACGTGTGACGTCCAAGGCGATTTCACGGGGGTCCGCTGTCTTGCTGAACATGCTTGCTCTGGAGGGGACCAGCGTGGGCATGCCCGGACGCATTCCGCCTGGTTTCAGAGCAGTGTCGGTGAGGATCGATGAGGTAACGGGAGTCGCTTATCAGATAAATCCCGAAGACTGGGTCGACGTGATCGTAGTCATGGACATAAAGACCGGACGCGGAAAGAGCGAGACGATCGCCGAGGTCATCCTACAGCACATTCAGGTCGTGGCCGTCGGTAGGACTATTCCAGGACCGCCCTCCGAAGACTCGGCTCAGAAGAAGGGCAAGACGGCAAAGTCAGTGACGCTCATGATCCAGGACGATGATGTGCCCAAGCTTCATCTGGCTCAGACCCGTGGCAAGTTGACGCTGGCGCTGAGGGGTGACGACGCGATTATCAATGACGAGGCGGCATTCGCACGTCTTGGAGAGTTGCTTCAGTCGACGACTGAGCCCGAATTGGAAGAGGAGCAGGCCCATACGCCAGCTTCATACGGTTCGGAATCGACGCAGGTCGCCGTGGTGGACGAGGTTGAGCCGGATCCGCCGCACTCGATTGTGATCTACCGCGGTGCTCCGGGTGCCAACGGCATCCAAATTGAGCTGATAACCTTTGAGAACGCCTGGTCCAGGAATGTCGTGGACCTTAGCGAGGGGCCCATCAGTGGCGCTTCCTCGTTGATGGGATCTAAGCGGAATAGAGGAAGTTCGTCGAATCGCGGTTCGACTTCCCGCTCGGAGAGGCTCGATGATTCCGACTTGGAAGGATAACCCCAGCCACAGGGTACGGGAGGCATTAGTGATGCGAGAAGTAGTCATGGAAGACCCGGGTATCAAGGTCCGACGGACCGGATGTGTTTCGCTGTGGAGGCAGATCACGTTGTGCCTCCTGGCGGGCCTTATCGTGGGCGCGCTGCCGGTTTCGATTCAAGGTAGCAACCAGGACACGGAATTCAGTGTCCTGGTCGCGGATATGTCTGCGGATTCTCGGGGTGTCTCGATTCCGCTGCATCGTAGCGTGATCGTAGAGACCACCCTTGAGGTGGATCGGGCTTCGGTGGTCAATGCGGAGATCGCCGACGTTCAACCGATCAGTGCCACGCAGCTGCTGATCACCGGCAGGAGTTATGGTCACACCAACGTCGTGCTGTGGGGAGGGCAGGATAAACAGTACCTGCTCGATGTGGTGGTCGACCTGGACCTCGAGACGCTCAACTCGACGCTTCGGGCAATTGATCCGCAGTCAACGGTCGAAGCCAAACCGGTTCTGGGCAACATCCTGTTGTGCGGGACCGTCAGCAGCGCGGAACGGGCGTCGCGGATGATGGAAGTGGCTGATCTGTTCCTGTCGGCAGGACGCCCGGGTGGCGGTGGTGTCGACGTGCAAAACCACCTGGAAGTGGCGGGGGAGCACCAGGTGTTGCTTCATTGCACCGTGGCTGAGGTGAATCGTGACGCGACGCGTCAACTAGGCATCAACGGATTCTTTGCGGGCGATGACTTTGGGCATGGGTTCTTGGTTAACCAGTTAGGCGGAATCAACCCGATCAACATCGGTGCAGCCGCCGACACACTGGCGACCGGTACGATCCCGTTTATGACCGGTGAGAATGGTATTCCTTTGAGTCCGACGGTTCCGCTGTCGGTTGGTTTTCCTCGAGTGCAGATGCAGTTTTTCATCAAGGCGTTGGCGGACAACTCGTTGCTCCGCATCCTGGCGGAACCGAACCTCGTGGCTATCAGCGGCGAGACGGCCAGCTTCCTTGCAGGCGGTGAGTTTCCGATTCCCGTACCGCAGGGCGTAGACAAGGTAACCGTCGAGTTCAAGGAGTTCGGCGTGAAACTGAACTTCACCCCGGTGGTGAAGGGGCAGCATTTGATCCGTTTGCGGGTATCGCCGGAAGTGTCTGAGCTGGACTACTCGACTTCGGTTCAGGTGCAGGGTTTTACGGTTCCGGGTTTGAGCACTCGGTCGGCGGAGACGACGATCGAGGTGGGCAACGGTCAGACGATTGCGATTGCCGGGTTGCTGAGTGAGCAGGTTCGTAGTCAAACCAGCAGGATTCCCGGCATCGGTGATGTTCCGGTGTTGGGGGCGCTTTTCCGTTCTACGGAGTTTCGCCGGTCGTTGACCGAGTTGGTCATACTGGTGACGCCGGAAATCGTCGCGCCGATGGAACCTTACCAAGTGCCACCGTTGCCCGGCGAGTCTATTACCGACCCGAATCTCTTCGAGCTGTATGCTCTGGGAATGATCGAGGGGAAGCCGGCGGAGATGGACGCCCGTCTTGCTGGTGACTCGGAGTCGTCTGGCGTGCAGGTTTCGTCCCAGCCTGATGAGCTGTCGTTGCACGGACCTTGGGGATACGCAAGCGAGTCGACGGTCAGGTAGATAGGTTGAAATGAGTTATAGATGCCCTCCTCACGAAGATGGACCTCTGTGGGGGCGGGCTTGTTCGAGGAGTATTAACGGGGATCACGAGGTAGCAGGGGTTTCAAGAAGCGCACGCCCGCCCTTCAGGAGGCGAACCTGGCGCGAGATCAACACTCAGGCAGGTGTTTCGCAGTATCGTGGAGGGTGAAGGGAATGAGTATCAGGTTTTTGTGGAAGCATACCGACCGACACAAGCAAGTTGATAGAAGGCTGCTCCGCCATCGCAAGAGGGCGGTGGTTGCAGCTCAAGTGGCCATTGTTCTGGTCGTGCTTTTGGGCATGGCTGCACTGACGATAGACGTCGGTGCGTTGTACAACGCTCGGGCTGATCTTCAGGCCACGGCGGATGCCGCAGCCTTGGCGTCGGCGTCGATGCTGTCGCAATACGGTGAAGACCATTCGCCGTCCGAACTGGCAGAGGCGGCGGCTGTACGTTACGTCGAAGGTAACCCGGTCTTCGCTGATGCGATGACCATCGACCCGAACACGGACATCTCGTTTTGGCGGGTCTATTACGACCCAGAGGCGGAAGACTACGAATTCACGGAAGTGGACCCCGAAGTTACGGCGGCTGACGCCGTGAAAATACGTGTTCGGCGTACAGATGATTCCCCCAACGGCGCCGTTCCACTCTTTTTCGCTCGGATTCTGGGTATCGATGAGATGGAGATGGCGGCGGAAGCAACGGCCGTCATGGTTCCTCGCGACATCGCCGTGGTCGCCGACCTGTCGGGTTCGCACAACGACGATAGCGAGTTCCGTCATTATAAAATCACGGACATCAACATCCACGAGGTGTGGGACTATTTCCCAGGTGGTCAAGGCGATATCGGTGGATGCTGGGATCCGGAAGACATTCCTCCCGAGTGGTTGGACGAATTCGGTGTTGCCTCGCAAGCAGCCGGACCGGCGTGGGGATACATGAAAAAGATGGGATTCGGTACTGAAGCGATCACTGCCGAATACGATCCCACGGCGGATACGGGCCTGGTCGAACTCAGCCGTTCTGAGGATTGGAGCAATGCCCAATTGGAGCAGTACCTTCGTGACTTGGGGTACATCCCAAGCGAGGTCGACGCCCTTATGAACGGTTGGAAGGACGACGACAGTAGCTACCCGGCGTGGCCTTATCGTCCCGCCATGGCTTTGGGACTGGCCTACTGGAACAGCGGACATCCGCCCGACCCGGACACCGGTGAGCTGGCGTTTTGGGCCAAGCGTGGCGTCGATCCCCGCGACACCGGCAACGGAAACGACTGGATATGCAAGGACGAAACGCAGTGGGTCGAGACCTTCGGCGATCGCACTGTCAGTCAGTCCAAGACCGTCTGGATGCAGTACATCAACAGCTACATGAACAAGACCAACACACGGCTTTACAAGGTGAATAACGATTTCCGATACCGCTTCGGGGCTAAGACTTTCATCAACTTCCTCATGGAAAAGAGGATGTATCACAACAAGACGCCGGAGTTTGCGGGCGTGCCTGCTCAGCCGATGCAGGCGGTCAAAGAGGCTGTCTCGGTCATGATGGACATCATCGTCGACCTGGATACTGACGACATGGTGTCGCTGGAGATTTATGGGACCACCGGTCGTCACGAGTTGGATCTGTCACGCGACTATACCGCAATCAGCGACCGCCTTAACGACATGCAGGCTGCGCACTACGACAACTGTACATGCATGGGGGCAGGTCTTGAACGGGCGATCGAGGAGCTCAACAGTACACGTGCTCGTGGAGCGTCCCGTAAAATGATCATTCTGCTTACCGACGGTAAGGCCAACGTGGGTAAGGGCGGACTTGGCGCTGCTGGCTACGCCCTGCAGCAGGCAGAGATTGCCGCCGATCAAGGATTCAAGATATTCTGTGTGAGCGTCGGTGCCAACTCAGATCAGGGCTTGATGCAACAGATAGCCGATATAGGTCACGGCGAACACTTCCATGCGGAGGGTTCGATTGATCAGTATTCTGACGATCTTGCGGAGATTTTCCGACAGCTCGGTGGGAAGCGCCCCGTGGAGCTGATCGAGTAACGACGACTTGGTACACCTGTGAACTCATTTGGTCCGAACTCCTGACGGGAAGAAGGACTATTGACAAACCACCCGCGCTGTCGGTCGCGGGTGGTTTGCAGATGGGCGGCGACACACACGATGGCGCACGGCGTACAGTTCATCGTATGCAATGGTGACGAGCAGTTCGGCAAGGAGCTGCGAAGCTCGTTGCTGAAGTTCGAGGGTGTCAAGATCGTGGCGGACGTGAAGGAGGTGGCTCTGCTGCGCCAGGCAGTGGACCAACTGTCTGCGGACATCCTGTTGGTCAACCTGGACCCCACTCCAGAGTCCGTCCTTCCCGTGGCCGGAGAGATTTCGGCTGCTCATCCTGACTTGGCCGTCTTTGCCGTATCAGCCAGCAACGACAGTGAGCTCATCCTCACCGCACTGCGTGCCGGTCTGCGGGAGTTCTTGCCTAGACCCATCGATATGAAGGCTCTGTCCGACGCGATTGAGCGCGTCGCCTCTACGCTGGTGGAGTCGACGCCTGGCGGACGCCTGATCACAGTCAGCGGATGTTCGGGGGGAATAGGTACGACCATGCTCGCCACCAATCTCGCCGTTGAGCTCGGACAAATGGCTGAGGGGCGAGTCACCGTTGTCGACCTGGACTACCGCTTCGGACAAGTGGCCACAGTTCTCGATCTTGATCCCACCTATTCACTGGCTGACCTCTGCCATTCGCCAGAGCAGCTTGAACAGCAGGTGATCGACCGGGCACTCGTCAAGCACAGTTCGGGCATATACGTCTTGAGCAGGCCGCTGCAACTGGAACAGGCCGATTCTATCACCGCATCAGCCTGTGTCGGTTTGCTCTCCAGTCTTTTGCAGTACAACGAATATGTTATCACTGATGGCCCCAGTCGCTTCGAGGGCGATGCACAGGCGATCTGCGACCTCGCGGATGACAGGCTGTTGTTGGTTCAATTGCTGGTTCCCAGCGTGCGAAATGCCTTGCGAGCCATTCAGGCAATAAAGGACACCGGCTCCAATCTTGACCGCACCAAGCTTGTCTGTAACAGGCTGGGGCGCGAGTCCGGACATCTGTCGATGGAGGATGTGACTGAAACGCTGGGCCTCAAGGAGTTCGCCACGATACCGGACGATTGGAGCACTGTCAGTGGAGCGATAAACCTGGGTGAGCCTCTGCTGGTGCACAGTCCGAAAAGCAAGGTCCGCAGTACGATCCATGAAATGGCTGAGAGGCTACATACTGCCAACGATGGGTCCGATGATAATGGTGCAGACAAAAAGGGTCTGTTGGGTCGGATCTTCGCGAGCACCTAGCGAGCCGTGACCCGAGGAATGAAGCGTATACGGTGGGCGTGACCATGCGCTCGCGAAGTTGTTAGAGCCTGCCCACGCGAGCGTGAGCAGGGCACCCTGGCGAGTTCAGACGCAGACAAGGTGTTCGTGTTTCGTGTGGGCGTTCCGGATTCGCCCGTAGTCTGACGTGGAAGGTTTGTCGGTGATGTTCGGAAAACGATCACCCATACAGGTTCCCACTCCCAGCGCGCCGAGCTCTCCGATGCAGGGTCTTCCCGGTTCACAAACCGGAGGGGCCACCGCGACCAAGCCGGTCACGGATGCGGGCGTCGCGCGTGCTCCCTCGGAGAAAAAAGGACCACCGCAAAAGAAGGTCTCGAAAGAGAAAATCGAGCAGTTCAACACTCTCAAGACGCGCCTGCATCGCAAGCTCATAGACCAGCTTGATCTGGCACGAATGGTTGGGGATGAGGACGCCTTGCGGGAACAGGTCAGGGAGGTTGTCGCCAAGCTCGCGGAGCAGGAAAACACGCTCCTCAATCACAACGAACGGGATCGGCTCGTCAACGAGGTGCTCGATGAGACCTTTGGTCTGGGACCTCTGGAGGTACTTCTCTCTGACCCTTCCATAAGCGACATCCTGGTTAACGGTCCCAGGCAGGTATACGTGGAGCGTCGCGGGAAGCTGGACCTTACGGAGGTCCAATTCCGCGACAACGCCCACCTGATGCATGTCATCGACAAGATCGTGACAGCCGTCGGGAGGCGTTGCGACGAAACCTCACCGATGGTTGATGCCCGCCTCAAAGACGGTAGCCGTGTGAACGCCATCATCTCACCGCTGGCAATCGACGGCTCGAGCATGTCCATCCGGCGGTTCGGAGCCGACCCGCTCGGCTGGGACGACTATATCAACTTCAAGTCCATTACGCCGGAGATGCGCGACTTTCTGGAGGCGTGCGTTAAATCTCATTTGAACGTGCTCGTGCTTGGCGGAACCGGATCAGGCAAGACGACACTGCTTAACAACCTCTCGTCGTTCATCCCCGACAGCGATCGAATCGTGACCATCGAGGACGCGGCTGAGCTTCAACTGCGACAACCACATGTCGTGCGACTCGAAACCAGGCCCGCGAACATCGAAGGCAAAGGCGCGATCTCCATTCGGGACTTGCTGGTCAACAGTCTGCGAATGAGGCCTGATCGGATTGTCGTGGGTGAATGCCGAGGAGCGGAAACTCTCGACATGCTCCAGGCGATGAACACCGGGCATGACGGTTCACTTACGACCATACACGCCAACAGCACCCGTGACGCAGTCGCCAGAGTTGAGACCCTGGTGATGATGGCGGGGTTCGAGTTGCCGCTGCGGGCGATTCGTCAGCAGTTCGCCTCAGCCATCCATTTGTTGGTACAGGCGCAGCGCTTGACCGGCGGACCGCGAAAGGTCATCAGCATCACCGAAGTTACCGGGATGGAGGGCGACATCGTTACGATGCAGGACATTTTTGCGTTTGAGCAGCATGGTCTATCTCCGAAGGGCAAAGCCTACGGGCAGTTTGTGGCGACTGGGATCAGGCCATCGTTCCTAGACAGGCTCAAGGCGGCCGGTTGCGAGGTGGACCCAGCCTTATTCACCAGCAAGGTGCTAATGACGGACGACGGAGATTAGGACTGGAACGCTTGGACGGGGGGGTGGAGTGAGTGTTCGGTGGAGTTGCGTCGGGTTGCTGAGTTGCATCCCGCATTCGGCATAGAGGGTTGACCCATGGGTCTTTTATTGACGCAATCGACGTTGGCGGCGATCCCGGCCATTATGGTCTACGCTCTCCCCGCCATCGGGTCGATGCTGCTTTGCTACGGCATCTACCAAGTGGTGGTCGAGTCGGGCAGTTCCCAGAAGAAGAGGTTGCAGGATCGGCTTCAGGGTACGAGCAGTAAAGCGGACAAGGCGATGGAGACCATCCTGCGGCGCGGCGCGATGCAGGACACAGTTTCATTCGCGGACAGGGTTATCGGCAAGCTCAGTGTCGTTCCCAGGTTGCAGACCGTGCTCGACCAGGGCGACGTGCCTTGGTCAGCGGCGCAGACGTTGCTCAACCTGTGTTCCGCGGGTTTTCTGCTGACGGTGGCGCTGTTGGTGTTTCAGTTCGGTTTCTTTGCGGCTTTGGGTTGCGGTGCGGCTGTTGTCGCCTTGCCTCTGATGGCACTCAACTTCAGGCGTAAGTCGCGCTTGTCGAGGCTTAACAACCAACTTCCCGATGTCTTCGAGATGATGAGCCAGGCGCTGCGGGCGGGGCACTCACTCGCTGGGGCCATCCAGCTCATCCACGAGCAGGCGCCGGCACCGATCTCCACCGAGTTCGGGCAGGTCTATTATGAACAGAACCTCGGGTTGAAGATCGAAGAAGCCCTTCAGGCGATGGCGAACCGGGTTGATTCGCTCGACGTGCGGTTCTTCGTGACAGCCGTCTGCATTCAAAGACAAACCGGTGGAGACCTGGCGGAGATTCTCGACAACATCGGTGGGGTTATCCGTGAGCGGATCGAACTGAGAGGGCTGGTCAGAGGACTGACAGCGGAGGGCAGGCTTTCGGGATGGGTGCTGTTTTCTCTTCCGTTTCTGGTTCTCACCGCGATCATGTTCCTCAACCCCGATTATGGTAACACGCTGTTTGTTGATCCGATCGGCAAGATCATGCTGATGGTCGCAGGCGGAATGCAGCTTATGGGGCTCGCGATGATCCGCTGGATCGTCAACATCAAGGTTTGATCGCGTGTCTCGGATTTGCGGTCGACTGCGGTTGATCTGAGCAACGCACCGACCGCAGAGTGACAGGAGCTATACATATGAGCATGTATGTCGTAGCCGGCATGATTGTCGCCAGCATCTCGCTGGTTGTGTACGCTTTCTGGCCTCGCGAGGGTGAGCAGGACGACACAATCAAACGCCGCATTCGTGGCGGGACGGCTGCAAGCGCCGACGCTGTCGGAAACGCGCGCGATCAGGCAAAGCAGTCAATCGCTAAGCGCATGCTGAAGTCTGTTGCACCTCTCGCGGCCAGGCCCGTGATGATGAACAACCCGGAGGCAATCTCGAAGCTGCGAATGAAGCTCGCCAACGCCGGGTATCGCTCGGACAGCGCGCCGAAGGCCTTCCTCGCCAGCAAGACGATAGTGGCTGTCGGTCTTGGACTTGTGGTGGTTCTATACTCGGTGATGAAGGGAGACCCGTTACAGAGCACTGCGGGTCTGGTGGTGTTCGCCGCCGCCATTGGCTTTATGATGCCGAACGTGTGGCTCAACATGGCCGTCTCGAAACGCAAGGGGCAGGTCCGCGATGGACTCCCCGATACTCTGGATTTGCTGGTGATTTCAGTGGAGTCCGGTTTGGGGCTCGACTCGGCGTTGCAGCGGGTTTCGGAAGAGATGCACCAAGTGCATCCCACTTTGGCAGAGGAAATGCAGCTGGTGACGTTGGAAGGCCAGATGGGAATTCCTCGCGCCGAAGCACTTACCAACTTCTCCGCTCGCACGGACCTGGAGGAAGTCACGTCGCTGGTGGGTGTTGTCAACCAGGCAGAGCGGTTCGGTACGAGCATTGGAAAGGCGCTGCGCAATCAGTCCAGAGCCCTGCGCACCAAGCGTCGCCAGGCAGCTGAGGAGCGAGCCCAGAAAACGGCCGTTAAGCTGCTGTTGCCCTTGATCCTTTTCATCTTCCCGGCGCTTGGCGTGGTTCTTGGCGGGCCGGCCGCCCTGACCATGATGGAGACCTTCAGCAACTCATCCGCCTTCAACTAGCAGCGGAACAACGTTCAGCTGATAAATGGCGCGTCGTTCATCTCGAAGGTTGTTGGGTGGACACCTTCTCAAACGGCTGATGCGAGTTCCACGATTACGGAGTCGGCTACAAGACGCCCCGATTGCGTCAAGGCAATGTGCGTGTCCGAAACAGTGATGAGCTTCTCCCGCTCGAGCCGCCCGATGGTCAAGCCCATTAGTTCGAGCGCGTCCATTTCCGTTCGTTTGCGAAAGTCCGAAAGAGAAAGGCCTTCCGTCATCCGAAGCTGCATCATGATCATCTCGGTGATGAGCATCCGGTTATCTATTTGTTCCGATTCCACTTCGGCAACACCCATCGTGTCGATCATTTCGATATAACGTGTGACGTCGGCGACGTTCTTATATCTTCTTCCGCAGAGGCATCCGACAGCCGATGCTCCTACGCCGATATACGGTTCGTTTCGCCAGTAGATCAGGTTGTGAAGACACTGTGCCCCGGACCTGGCGAAGTTGCTGATTTCGTACTGCATCAGACCGGCATCCTCAAGGCGGTCGATCGCCAGCGTGTACATATCGGCTTCGAGCCCCTCGTCACATGGTATGAGACGCCCGGCATCGCGATCCGCGGTAAGACGCGTCTCGGGCTCATAGGTCAACCCATAACAGGCGATGTGGTCGATGCCCAGCTCGATTGCCTGGTCCAGCGAGGTTCGCCAGCTTTCGAGCGTTTGTCCCGGAATGCCGAAGATCAAGTCGAGGTTGATCCGGCGCAAACCGGCTTGGCGGACGGTTGCGACGGCCGGCGCTATATCTTCGGGGGAGTGGAGCCTGTCGAGGACCGCCAGTTCGTCCGCAAGAAACGATTGTGCCCCCATGGAAACCCGGTTGACGCCGGCCTGGACGAGGATATCCGCTTTCTGCGCGTTTACCGTGCCCGGATTAGCCTCAACGGTGAATTCGACAAGATCAGACCCTCCGGCGACATCCGAAACAGGTTCCAACAGCCGCGAAAGGGCCTGGGGAGCCAAAACCGTCGGGGTTCCGCCGCCGATAAAAACAGTGCACAATTCGCATCCGGCTTCTGCAATCCGCCCGTGCAACTCCTGTCTGACCCGATCCAGGTACTGCGGCACACCCCAGTTTTCCACCGGCACGGAAAAAAAATCACAATAACCGCATTTTGTCCGGCAGAAGGGGACGTGGACATATAGGCTCACTGGGGTGGGGCTGTGCAAGCGTGCGGCTCCGGCAGGGGACTTGAGGCAAACGCAAATGGAACAGTCGGAATTATACAGCGTGGGCCGGCGAATCGGCAACCGTTTCTCGACTTGGTTAAGGCACTCGCGGGCAGCGTGAATTTGGCGTATCATTACCGGTACGGATATGGTTTGATCGCCTCCGCAAGGTCGTATATAGTCTTACCGGGGGTGTGTCAGCTGGCGGCGGGTATGTGATTCCCGCCCCAGAGCGTTTGTGGCGGTGTGCCAGGCTTGCTTCCTTTCGTGGAGATTGCCCTAGCCGATGGATGTCAAGATCATAATGTTCCGTGAGGACGGTGCCCGGAGGCAGTTCCCGGTCCATCCGGGCTCGACGACCATCGGTCGTGGGCAGGATTGCACCATCAGGATCCCCCTGGCAGAGGTGTCTCGCCGTCACGTGGAAATCCTCCTCGACGAAGACGGTCCTGTCCTAAAGGACCTCGGGGCTGCTAACGGGACCTACCTCAACAACAGGCGGATTGCCGAGGAAGACCTCGAACCTGGAGACCAGATTGTGATCGGTCCGGTGGTTTTCACCGTTCAGATCGATGGCGACCCGGCCGACGACGAGATCGTCCAGGTTCGCACCAAGCTCAAGTCCCGCCAAGCGGCAGGGGGCAGCGCGTCGGGGGTGTCCACCTCCCAGCACGTTGATGCTTCCCCGGAGGATTCCGATCCCATTTCGGCTTTGGAGGCTCTTGCTTCCAGTTCGGACCAGACAGCTGTCAACCCCGAAGACGATGAAGATTAGCGTTTCGTAGCGTCACAAGTGTCAAGTCGCCGGTGAATGTGGGTAGAGGTGTGGGACCCGCCGGAGATTCGCTGGTCACCGTCTGTCGGACCGAATCCATGAGACCAGGAAGCGACGTCTCCACGAAAGCCACCCCCCCGGCGTTCAACTCAAGGATGGCGCATCGGCGCTCGTGGGTCTTCCGTTCCTTGGGATGGCTTGTGCTTGGCACGATAGTCCTGTTCTTCGTTATCTTGGTTCAGCGTGAGTCAAGGCACAAGAACAGGGCCCTCGAGGATGCAGAGTACTACGCAGAGATTATTCAGAAACGCGTAGGTTCCCGCGGCTTGCTGCCAATCAACCTCGATCGGGATCTGACCGACCCACAATTCTTGCGGGGATTCTCTTTCGAGAACATTCCTCGCAGTGATTCACGCTGCTTTCGCAACTACGACGGACCGGTCATCGTAGCCTACACACAAGAGATATCGCTTCCGTTTCGCAGCGACGGCCGGGCGATAGTGTTGTTTGAGCGGGGCGAATTTCGGGTCGAGTGGTTCGCCGTCTCAGAGTTCAACCGGCGTTTCGACGAACAGCGGGCAACCATGACTCGCTTGGAAAAGGAAAAGCGACGCAACGGCCCGGTCCTGCCGTAGTGTGCTACCAACCCCCGGTCTTGCCGCTGTGGTCAAGCGACGTCCGGCTTTGCCGTAGTGTTTCACCGACTGTCGTTTGAGGAGCTTGTGGACGGGCCACGAGTCTCGCACTGGTGGGCTCTGCTGCCAGTGGCACGCGTCAGACCATGTGCGACAGAACGCTATGACGATCCTGTCACCTTCAGTAAGTAGACGTGCCGACCGATAATCCGCGACAGGCTACCGCAGTCACGATTCTCCGCGCCGATCGGTGCGAAGCGGCACCTGTGGTGTGGTCCCTGGCCGCCCCAACGCGGACCGTCCGGGTCTCGGACCGGACGAACCGAGTCCTAGAGTAAGTCATCGGTTCCATTGGGACGGCTGTTGACCTCAGGGTGAGATAGACCAGCTCCGCGACGCCGAACGTCCCGTAACCTCCTCCCAGCCGCAGCGAGAAGCTTGCATGTTAGGAACACCGCGTCCCATAGTTCGCCACGATCAGGCAGAATACCTGGTCGCCGTTCAAGTCGGCGATGGCGGTGTCAATGGTCGCTGCTGAGGTGGGCCCTTGTCGTCTTCCCCGTCTGTTCCGCTTATTCGGTACGGACAACCGTGGCGATTCGCATCAGGCGTTCTAGTAATCCTGCGAGCTTGCTGAGCGGATAGACGGTGGCTGGGTCGCTCTTGGCGTTATCGGGGTCGTCGTGGACTTCGAGGAAGATCGCGTCGGCGCCGGCAGCCACGGCGGCTGACGCCAGCGAGGGCGTGTATTGACGCTGACCACCGCTTAGAGTGCCCGCGCCGCCGGGAAGCTGGCAGCTATGTGTGGCGTCGAAGACCACCGGGGCTAGCGATTGCATTTTCTCGATGGCTGTCATGTCATTGACGAGGCGGTTGTAACCGAAAAACGTGCCACGCTCTGTCAGTAGGAAGTTGGTGCAGCCCGACTCGGTCAGCTTGGCTGCGACGTTGTTCATTTCCTCCGGTGACATGAACTGACCCTTCTTGACATTGACACAGCGACCGGTCGATGCCGCGGCGGCCAGCAGGTCCGTCTGGCGGCAGAGAAACGCTGGAATCTGCACACAGTCAAGAACTTCGCCGGCGGCGGACGCTTGCTGGGGGAGGTGGATGTCACAGAGCACGGGAACGCCGACCGTTTCTTTGACCTCGGCCAGTATGGACAGGCCTTCCTCGATCCCCGGTCCACGGAAGCTGTTGATGCTCGATCGGTTGGCTTTGTCGAAGCTGGCTTTGAAGATAAGCGGCACGCCCATTGACTCGCAGACGTGGTTTATGCCCTGGGCGATGCGGAGCGTGTGCTCGCGCGTTTCGATGACGCAGGGACCGGCGATCAGCGCCAGCGGCGCGCCTGGCCCGATTGTGACCGGACCGATTGTGGCTGATTGACATTTCATCGGCTTTGACTCCGCTGCCAGGTTTGCGCGACATGGTCGGATCGCGCTTGAGCGGATCATTGTCCGCACATTGTCGGGATCGTCAATTGCCGTGCTCTTGGGACGTAAGCGGCCTGGGTGCTACCGGTGGTTCGTCCACCAGCGTTGTTCGGATGGAAAGGGGATGCCGGCGGGCAAGGCGCCAGTGACGCCCGCCCACGTTTGAACAGCCTGGAAACGCTGGCGTTCCTCCAACCTTCGACTATGGCAGCCCGGACTCTATGATAAGAGATGGCCACATCTGTGGTGAGGGTCTGGAGGGAATGCTCTTGCTAATCACGCTCCGGCGGGTTCCAATAGCCTGTGCGGTCCCGGTCTTTCGTTCGACCGGGCGGATCGCTGTCGGTTATGCTGTGAGTGTTTGTGGTGGAACCCGAAAGTGCGGACAAGTTTCTCGTCGCCGAGATCAGGGCAGGCAGCGAATCTGCTTGGCGGCAGCTGATAGACCGGTTCCACGGGCGCCTTCTGGCCTTCGCCCGGTCTCGGACAGCCAGCCACAGCGACGCGGAAGACCTGGTCCAGGAGACCTTCATCGGGTTCATCCAATCGGTTCCCCACTACGACTCGGGGCGACCGCTCGAGACGTACCTGTTCACGATTTTGCGATACAAGCTCATCGATCAGCTTCGGCAGCGAAAGGCCACCGTGCTCAACGATCCCGGTGACGGTGAGGAATGGTGGGATCGGATCACGCCCGAATCACTCGAGACTCCGAGCCACATCGCCGCCCGTGCGGAAGCCCGGGTTGCCCAGGAGCGGTTGCTGGGCGACATGCTTCGGCGGCTTATACATGAGCTACGCGACCGCGATTCCTTCCAAGACTTGCAGGTCATCGAGTTGGTCTTTTACGCGGGCAAGCGTAATTTGGACGTGGCTGACCTGTTGGGTGTGGACCAGAAAGCCGTCGCGGGGGTCAAGTTTCGGGCCATTGGGAAGCTCCAGAAGTACCTGGGTGAGCGGGACCAGAGCGCTCTGGCGTGTCTGGATGAATCTGAGGCTGACATAACCGTGTCACGTGTATGGCGCGAGCAGCGGCTTACCTGTCTGAAGCGGAGTACGCTCGGCGCGTATTTGCTCGGAGTGCTCGACGACCCCTGGCTTAGCTACACCCAGCTTCATCTCGACGTAGTCGGTTGTCCGATGTGTCTTGCTAATCTCTCGGACCTGGAAGCCGAGGAGGATGGAAGCGGGCCGGTCGACGCGGAGCGGCTTTTCCAGTCAAGCGTCGGGTTCCTGAAGCGACCCGAGTGAAGATGGCGTGGCGACTGTGGGCGGGGGTTTCCGCCGTTCCTGGCGGTCGTCTGTCAATCAGGATTCGTCATGTTTGATCTGATCGCTTCTGTCCCTGGCGAACACGTCGTCGAGCACACCACCGGAATCTACATCGGCCTTTTGCTGCTCGCGTGCGTTGTGGGCATCGTCAGCAATTGGATAACGCATCTTCCGTACACGATCGCCTTGACGCTGGTAGGGCTACTCATCGCCCTGACGCACCTTGGACCCAGGATCGAGGAAACCGGTTTCGGCAAGGAACTCATCTTCTTCGTGATGCTACCGCCTTTGTTGTTTCAAGGCGCGCTGCATATGGAGCTCAACCGCCTTGTCCAGCATCTTCTTCCTATTCTGGTCTTCGCGATTGCTGGCGTGGTGATGTCGACGTTGGTCATCGGCGGCATGTACCATTGGCTTGGCGGGGTCGAGAGTCTCTTAGTGGCAATGCTCTTCGGCGCCATGATTACGCCAACCGACCCGGTCAGCGTGTTGGCGCTCTTCCGCGAGTGCGATGTGCCCAGCGACCTGAAGTACCTGGTCGAGGGGGAATCGCTCTTTAACGACGGGACCGGTGTCGTGATCTTCACGATCATCCTGGGCATGATCGTCGAAGACCGTTCCTTTACCGTCGGGGCAGCCTCCTTTGAGTTCGTCAAGGTGTCTGCCGGCGGGCTGTTGCTGGGTGCGGTGCTGGGGGCTGTCGCCTTTGAGGTCATGCGGCGGTTCGAGGATCATCTGTTGGAGAACGCCATCTGCCTGGTGCTGGCGTACGGCTCTTTCTGGCTGGCGGAGGTGATGCACGTCTCTGGCGTGATAGCCGCGGTGGTCAGCGGTCTTCTGATCGGTAACTTCGGAAGACATCTGTCGATGGAGAAAAAGACCCGCGACACGGTCGAGACGTTCTTTGAGTCCATAGACTTCCTGGTCAACTCGTTTCTGTTTATTCTCATCGGGCTCGAGCTGCAAACGGTGACGCGCGAACAGCTTATGGCCAACCTTCAGCCCATCGGCGTGGCGATTCTGGCGCTGCTGGTCGCTCGGGCGTTGGTGGTCTATGTGCTGTACGGGCTGCTTAATCTCAAGGGGACGAAACGCCCGCCGAAGTGGGCACACGTTATGTTCTGGGGCGGACTGCGAGGGTCGATTCCGATCGCCCTTTTGCTTGGCCTGCCGTCGAATCCGCTTATCGACACCTACCGCCCGACACTCCTGGTATCCGGTTTCGCCGTGGTGTTCTTTTCACTGGTGGGGCAGGGGCTAACCATGAAACCGCTCCTTGCAGCCCTCAAGATTGGCAGAGACGCTTCTTCCAAAGAGTAGGGCACGTAACCCATCCGCCCGGACCGTTGGCGGGAGATGGGACGAGCACCGTCGACACCACGCCCATGGCGAGCGTCCCCCGACGAGGTGAAGGCAGGTCATCGACCTGCCCTACGTGCTCAAGGCCATCGGCCACTCACCTGGAAGGGGTGGGGGACCCGAGCTGGAATAGGATTGACGTCGAGAGAATTCGTCGGGGTAAGCGGCAAGCGTAGGTATGAAAAGAAGCCCCACCTCTGATGTCGACAGAGATGGGGCATCGGCGATACGTATGACCAGTTGTCGTCGAGCTTCTACTTGCGGTGGACGGTGCCTTCGCCCTCGAAGATATCGGTCTTGAAGAAGTACAAGAAGCGCGTCCATTCCTTCCACTTCCACTCCTGAGTCTTCTCGTTGATCATCTTCGAGTAGCCCTTCCCGTAGGTCTTCCCGCCGCCGTACAGATGACACGTCTCACCTTCGAAGTACCACGTCTTGCTCTTGGGGCAATATGAGCCGGTGCCCGACATCAGCTCGCCCCAGTTGTTGGTGCCGAAGAGGCGGAACTTCTTGATCTTGGGGTCCCAGGTATAGATGCTCGTGCCTTTGATCATCTCATCCTCACCTGCCTCGTACTCGTAGCGCTCGACGAGCATCCACTTGTCGGCATCCCAGGTTGACGTGGAGGTGCCCTTGCCGGTCATGGGCTCGTCCAGACCGCAGATCTTAATCGTGGCCTCGCCCTCCCAGGTGCCGACGAGCATGCCTAGGTGGTCAAGTGCCGCCGGGCGCTGCGGCGCGGCAAACGCATCCGACATGTCGGGCTTTTGACAGCCGACCATCACCACCCCCAGCAAAACCATCAGACATACACCTGCAAATCGCTTAGTGAACATGACCTGTTCCTCCTTTGGGTAAGAGTTGTCGGAGACTCTGATCCGAAACAAAACCAATGATTCATGTCGCCGGGCGAACCGCACTCGCTCGGACAATTACCGAGGATCGACGTGTCCCCCACGGCTAAAGCCATGGGCCACCCAGGCAGGCACAGTAGGGTCCGCTCTGCGTACCACGCAAGGACGAAACGCCGAACCGGCTGGCCCGCATAGCGGACCCTGCGAATCTTAACACTGCTTTCTGATGAGCACCCGCACCCGAAGTGTGTATGGTAGCGAGTGCTGCAACGGGTGTCCCCCGCGGCCAAGGCCGCGGGCCACCTACAATGGTAGGCGACGGACGAAATCGTCTAGCCCATATGACCTATGATCGCCTGGCCGAACTCGCTGCACTTGAGCAGCTTGGCATCCTTGCCTTCGCGGCGCATGAGACGCTCGAAGTCGTAAGTGACCTCACAGGCACCGATGGCGCCTTCCATACCCTTGATAATCAGATCAGCCGCTTCGGTCCATCCGAGGTGCCGCAGCATCAGCTCGCCGGAGAGGATTACGCTACCAGGGTTGACTTTGTCAAGGTCGGCATACTTCGGCGCGGTGCCGTGGGTGGCTTCGAAGATTGCGTGCCCCGTTTCGTAGTTGATATTGCCGCCCGGAGCGATGCCGATTCCGCCGACCTGGGCTGCCAGCGCGTCGGAGATGTAATCGCCGTTGAGGTTGAGTGTGGCGATGACGTCGAACTCGTTGGCCCGGGTGAGGACCTGCTGAAGGGCAATGTCGGCGATGGCGTCTTTCACGAGGATCTTCCCGGCGGCTAGGGCAGCCTTCTGTTCGGCGTTGGCAGCGTCTTCGCCCTTGTCCTTCTTGGTGCGCTCCCACGTCGACCAGGAGTACGTCTTGTCGGCGAACTCTTCGTCGGCGAGCTCATAACCCCAGTCGCGAAAGGCGCCCTCGGTGAACTTCATGATGTTGCCCTTGTGGACAAACGTCACGCTCTTGCGACCGTTTTTGATGGCATAGTTTATGGCCGCCCGGACCAGGCGTTGTGTGCCTTCGCTGCTGACCGGCTTGACACCGATACCGCTGGTCTGCGGGAAACGGATGTTCTTGACGCCCATCGCGTCATGCAGAAAGGCGATGACCTTCTTGACCTCAGGAGTTCCCGATGCCCACTCGATGCCGGCGTAGATGTCCTCGGTGTTCTCGCGGAAGATCGCCATGTCCACAAGCTCCGGTTGTTTGACCGGAGAGGGCACACCCGGGAAGTAGCGCACCGGACGCAAGCAGACATATAGATCCAGCATCTGGCGCAAGGCGACGTTGAGCGAGCGGATTCCTCCGCCAATCGGAGTCGTGAGCGGCCCCTTGATCCCCACGAGATAGGATTTGAACGCCTCGACCGTGTCGTCGGGGAGCCACGTGCCATATTTGTCGTATGACTTTTGCCCCGCGAAGACCTCGAACCAGGCGAACCGCCTCTTGCCGCCATATGCTTTCTCGACGGCGGCATCGAGGACCTTGACGGACGAGCGCCAAATGTCGCGCCCCGTGCCGTCGCCTTCGATGAACGGTACGATGGGAACGTCCGGAACGCTGAGACCCTTGTCGGTCATCGTGATCGGCGATCCGGTCGTGGGCGCTGACAGGTCTTGGAAGTTAGGGTGCATCTGGGCCACTCGCTGTGGGATAGGTGTAGGACATGGTCGTGAAGCCCCGACGTGTAGGCTGCACACCGTGCCCGCGGTTTTCCGGATCGTAGTGGCGGACTACCGAACTGTCAATCGGGCGATCCGGTGTCAAAGCAGGCTGCCACCCCAGCGTCGTAGTCGACGTCAATGAACCTGAACAACAGCGGAGTGCACGTGCCTTTGGTGATGTCGCGCCGGACGACATTGTGCTGGGTCCCCTCGGTCAGTCCCTCGTCCTCGATCCATGCCAGCGGAGGATTTGCACCGGCGGAAACGGTCAGATGTCGACCGGTCTGAGCCAAGTCAGCAGCCTCCGGATCGGTGGGCACAAAATCGAAGACGACCTCGAACGGGTCGTTGGGGCAGTTGTATCCATCGGGACCGGCCGCACTCACGGATATGATCGTGGCGACACCCGGCGTTTCGTCGTAAGCGCACCCTCCACCGAGTCGCGGCGGTGGGCATCCCGGAATCACAATGAGAACCGTCAGGGCAAAAAGGCAAACAGCGTGCCTGTGTGCATTCATGGTCGTGCCTCCATAGTTTCTGATCAGAACCTGGCGAACGATCGGCCGGTTTGAAGCTCGCCCGCGTGTGATTCTCGCCACCGGCATGTGTCTGGTCAAACATCCGTACCCGGTGGACAGGCAGCAGTCCGAGAGTTGCTTGCGGGGCGAGCGTGTTGAAGATATACAGGACTATGGGTTGAGTGGTTTGGACACAAAGAGGTGGGCATATGTTGCCTGGGAAACTCGGATTACTGGCGGCTGTTTCGGGGCTGGTTCTGTCTGCGGTGTTCGGTTGCTCGGAGCGGGGCGAGCTGATCCGCATGACCAAGAATCGAGATGCCGTGCAGGTTGAGCGCGATCGCCTGCGGCGCGAGCTGGATAGCCGCAACGCGCGGATCGCCAAGCTCGATCGACGGGTAGAGACCTTGGCACAGTTTGGCCCCGATCGCCCCGCGGACCTCTTCGCACCGGTCAAGATCGAGATCGTCAGCCGATCTGGCGGTATTGACCTCGACGGCAAGCCCGGCGACGACGCCATAACGGTGTACATCAGGCCAATCGACGTCGACGGAGACGCGGTAAAGGTCCCCGGGCTGATCCGAGTGCAGCTTCTCGATAACTCGGTGCTGGGCGAACCGCGGGTGTTGGGGTTGTGTGTGTTCGACGATCCAGGAGAACTGCGGCGTATGTGGTACAGCAAGTTTGGCACGAACCACTTCACGGCCAAGTGCCGCTTCGCTCCTGGTAAGAAGCCGCCGGAAATCGGGCGAGTTTTGGTCTCCGTTGAGTTTACTGATTACCTGACCGGCAAGACGTTCACCGCAACCAAGGAGGTCGACGTTGCTCCGCGTGGGTAGCAAACGTCCGGTGTTCCGGTTATGGGACGTGGGCTCGGCTACGAGTTTTCTGGGCGGCTAGTGCACCGACAACTTTGATTCTGCGGGTTACATCAAGTGGGTGGCCCATGGCTAAAGAGGTGGGCCACCCAATCCGCAACTTCAAGCGTGGCGAAGCACTGGTGATGCGGTCTGCTGCTTTCAAGGCCTTGGAGGACATGGCCTTGAAACGCTATAATGTGTGGGGGAAGAAAATCTCGTCTGAGCGAGGACACGGAAACGATGACTGACCAGAACCAGCAAGACCAGGTTCCAGACACGAACGAGCCCTTCGATCCGGATGACTCGTCGGTTGGGACTGCTACGAAAGAGATCATCCAAGAGAAGCCGGCCGATCGCAAGCCGGGTCTGCTTCCGCCTTTCAAGGTGCTCTTGCACAATGACGAAGTGAACGACGTCGAGCACGTTATCAAGACGATCACACTTCTGACCACACTCTCGCCTGAGGAGGCGACCCACAGAACGCTGGAAGCCCATTTCAGCGGTGTGGCTTTGCTTCTCGTAACGCACAAAGAAAGGGCCGAGCTCTACCAAGAACAGTTCGCCTCCGCCTCCCTCACAGTGACGATCGAACCGGATTCCGCCTGACGCGGGCTGCGAAGGCAGCGGTCTTACCGAACGAAAGCCATAGGGAAGCCTCCGCCGCGTGGTTTGGGCCGCGACGGTCACGCCAGCGTCTCTGTCGTGGGTACTTGGCTTGCAGTTCGCTATCTGGGCGAGACGCGTGGCGATCGGGTCTGCAATCTCGGATACGCCATCGCCGTCGTACACACCCTGGCTTGGATCGTGCTCCCAAGCTGGTTCGGGAAGCACGATTGACTAAGCAGCACAGGACAGGATGTCTTCCTTTACGTGTTTTGACGTTTCCTTCCACCGGCGCGTCCCCTATAGTCATCGGCGATGATCGCCAATATGCACATGGCAGCCGCAGCGTCATTGTCTCAGGTTGTGAGTACGTCTGGGGCTGCGCAGGTTCCTGAAGAGGGTGTTTCCGCGTTGGTCATTGTGGACGTCGTCCTCCTCGTGGCGGGCCTGGGGACGTCCTTGGCCGGCCTTGCCTGGTGGGCGACCCATTCGCGGCGCGATCCGCTGGCGTGCGCCCCGGAGCGCCCCAATCGATTCCCGGCTGAGATGGTGATGCTGGCGATGCTGGCTTACATCGCGGTTGCCATGGTGGTGCTTCAGGTGGTTGGGCAGGGTGGCGGTGTCGATGAGGTTCTCACTTCTGAGTCGCCGCCGATGGTCGAGGGCCAGACACTGGACACAATACCAGACGTGACGGAGGCTGAGCGTGTCACCATCGGTGCGCTTCTTGCGGATACGCTGGGGCGAACGGCTGGCGTGGTGGTCTGTCTGATACTGGCGGCCCGGTGGTTTGGTGGGGGTGTTCGCAGGTTTCTTCTAGGGACTTCCAGCACAATCCGCGGATTTGTTCCGGCGATTGTCCTTACGGTCGTGGCGCTTGCCCTCTGTGATGTCACTCTGCGAGCCACGATGCTGCTGATGCTCTGGGTCAAGCCCGATCTGGTTTTCGAGCAACACAGCACGATCCAGGCGCTCAGGGAAGGCGTTTGTCCTCTGGGTGTTGCGATGGCGCTGAGGATCGGGGCAGGCGTCGTGGCTCCTGTGGCCGAGGAGATATTCTTCAGGGGTGTTGTCCAGACGTTCTTGTTGCGGATGGTCCGGTCGCGGTGGCTGGTCATCGGTTTGACATCCGTTGTGTTTGCGATGGCTCATTCGCAGATCCACGTGATGCCGGCACTATTCGTTTTGTCGGTGTTGCTGGGCGTCGTGTACGAACGAAGCGGGTCTTTGGTACAGCCGATTCTCATCCACGCGATGTTCAACGGCAAGACGCTGTTGTGGGAAGCCCTGTCCGCATAACCGTTGAGAGAAGCAGAAAAGGGGTCAAAGCCGAAAAGAGGTCAGGCGACATTATCCTGGCCGACCTCTCGGATGGGACGATGACCCGGTCGATCCAGTAGCCTGACCCGTTTTTTCCATGTGGGAGAAACCCGTGTCTGACCTTTCTACCGTTCGCATGCTCGGTCCTGATGATCCGGATCGCGAGCTTGCCCTGCATCTGGCCTTGAACGTCGCGCCGGCAAGAGGCGGCGGTAGGGCGGTCGTGGTGGCTGACCTGCTCAGACGCGTGTGGAGTGGGCCGCAGTCCATCGACATGGTGTTCGGAGCATACCTGGCGGATCGGATGACGGCGGCCTGCTTGGTCGTCGAGTCGCCGGGTCACAGCGGGATGATCTTCGTCACTGACCCGGGACGTATCCCTCGACCGGGCGTTGATGAGAAAGGGCTGGTGTTGGCGTTGAAGGCGCTGAGGGCGGCTGCGTGGGAGCGGTCCCTGGCGATACTGGAGGTCCTTATAGCTCCGGACGCAGCCGGACTGAGCCAAGTGCTCGATCGTAGCGGTTTTACGTACCTGACGCGTCTGCTCTACCTGCAGCGTCAGGTGGACATTGCGATGCCTCGTTTACCGGTAGCGGAGGGGCTCGAGCTGATTACATACGAAGGCGGTGACACGGCGCTCTTCCTCTCGGTTCTTGAGGAGAGCTACGCGCAAAGTCTTGACTGTCCGGAACTTGTGGGTCTCAGACGAATAGAGGACGCGTTCGAGGGACATCGAGCCACCGGGGACCATGATCCGCGATTCTGGTGGGTTGCTCTTCGGGATGGGAAGCCCGCGGGTGTGCTGCTCCTGTCGCGTGTCACTGAGCGGACCGCCATGGAAGTAGTGTACGTTGGTGTTGCGCAAGTCTCGCGAGGGCAAGATGTTGGGAACGCTCTCATGGATCTGGCGCTGCGGACTTGCATCCAGGAAAGTGCCAAGGTTCTGGCACTGGCTGTCGACTGTGCCAACACGCCGGCGCGGCGTATGTACGAGCGATGGGGTTTCGTGCAGACCGGCGCGCGCGACGCTTGGATTGCAAGTCCAACAGGCAACGAAGCTTGAGCGCGATCCGCTTGTTTTCGGCGTGATTATCCACAGTTATCCACTGCCGAGGGGCGTCAATTGTGCGAGAAAAAAACTTGCGTGAGGTAAACGCTTGTCGCAAGAGAAGCCACGGCGTTTCGACGATTGTGGGCAAATGTTTTGTGTTGACGGGTAGTTGTGAGCGTGATAATTTCGCGACCGATGAACGTTGGTACGCCGCTTCGAGAACGAGATTCCATCTAAGTAGCCGCGGGGACAAGAAGCATCTCTCACGGTTCACTTGCCCAAAGACGCCTTTGCGTGAGTTGCAAGAGCCGGAGCCTTCAGGAAAGGGAGGATGACGGTGACTACGTGCGCCGCGGACTTGGTCCCACAACTAAGATCATCGATCGCCGAGAAGGTCGGTCCTCAGCGGTTCAACGTCTGGTTCAAGAACGCCACTCAGTTCACCTTTACCGGAGACTGCCTGCGAATCAGTGCCCCTAACCACTTCGTCGGAGAGTGGATAGAGCGGCATTTTGCGGAGGTGATCAGTGAGGCTGCCCGCGAAATCACCGGTCATAACGCGATTCTCAGCTTCGTAATCGACCCGGACCTTGCCGGGGGGCTCTCCAAGAAACAGCCCGACAGGCAGGTCGATTTCGTGGCGAACAACCCCGAACGTCTAGCCCGCCAGCAAAGGCGTCTCGGTGCGCCGCCTCCAACGCCTGTCTTGCGTGGCAAGCTCGAAGATTTTGTCGCTGGCAGTTCCAACCGTCTGGCACTTGCGGCCGCCACCAGCGTCGTTGAACACCCAGCCTCCCATTACAACCCGCTTTTCATCCACGGAGGATGCGGAGTTGGCAAGACGCATCTTCTCCAGGGCATGTGCAACGCTTTCAAAGAGGGCAATCCGGATCTCCACTGGCGCTACGTTACTGGCGAGGAGTTTACGAATGACTACGTCTATGGAGTGAAGGCCCGGGAGCTGGACGCCTTTCGCAGCAGGTATCGCCATCTTGATGTTCTAGTGATAGACGACGTTCACTTCTTTGCCAACAAGAGGTCAACCCAGGAGGAGTTTCTGCATACGTTCAAGGCGATAGACTCCGCCGGCAAGCAGGTGATTCTCGCGTCCGATGCACACCCCAAGATGATCGGGCATTTCTCCGAACATCTGGTTAGCCGGTTCGTTTCGGGGATGGTCGTGCGGATCGACTCACCCGACCTTCAGGTTCGTGCCGAGGTGCTCCGGCGGCGAGCGAAACGTCTCAGGGTAAAAATCAGCGATGCAGTGATCGATCGTATTGCGGAGAGCTTCAGATCCAACATTCGGGAGTTGGAGGGGGCACTACTTAAGGTGGTGGCGCTTGCCCAGGTTTCGGAAGAGCCGATTACCCTGGCGCTGGCGGACAGGGCACTGCGCGATCTTGTGCGGCAGACGGCTCCTGTCGTGATGCTCTCGGATATAGAGAGCATTGTGGCTATCTACTTCGGTCTGACACCGGCGGATCTTCACACATCACGGAAGTCTCGAACGATCGCCCTGGCCCGAGGCATCGCCATGTACCTGGCGCGGAAGTACACGGATATGAGCTATCCGGAGATAGGCCGGTTCATGGGTAACAAGAACCACTCGACGGTAATCCTCGCCTGCCGACGGATATCCGCGATGCTGCAGAGAAACGAGATCGCCAAATGGGTGACGCCCGTGGGCCAAAAGGAGCAGAATCTCGCAGAGTTGATCAGCGATCTGGAAGAGCAATTCGGAGCAACCCGGACGAGTTAAGTCTGCACGAGCCCCTTACAGACCCTACGTCTTACATAGCCTGATGGGCGCTACCGCCAGCAGATCCTGCCGCTGTGGTGTCGATCGCCACACCGATGGATGAGCCGCCGGCGACAACCGCGGAACCGCGACCACGCGCGAATGATAGATGCCCCGCGCGCCGCCCGGCTGCTTCGTGGCGGACGCGGTTCTGACTACCGGGTGGCCCATCTCGTCAGAAGGGAGGGACTCGAGTAGCTCGCTAGTTCGTGCCCTCCACAACTGCGGCGATGGGCCACCGATCTCGGTTGATTCGCGTTCCCCACGCCCAAGGTCGTGTGGAATCCTGAGCCTGCGACGCTGGGCTAGTCTTTGGCTTGCGCCGATATCCACTCTGTCGACACCGATTTGGGTCGCGTAATCGCCGTTCCTAACGCCCGGTTGAGCACCAACTGAGCCAGCATGCCCATCGCACGGGAAACCGCGAACATCACAGTGTAGTACGGCAACTCCGTTAGGCCGAAGTGATATAGGAGCGAACCGGAGATCGCATCGACGTTTGGCCAACAGTTGGCGATCGGGTTCTTGCCCGCTTTCACGCGCTCTTCGGAGTACTCCTTCAGCACCTTCGGGACGACATCGTACACCCGATCGACTGTCTGGAAGACCGGGTCACTTGCCAGGTACTTCTTGCCGAACTCGAGGAATCCGGCATAACGCGGGTCAGTGACGCGCAGCACAGCGTGCCCATAGCCCGGAATCACGCGTCCACCACGAAGCGTGTCGAATGCGAACTCACGCAACTGGTCTTCAGACGGCACACCGCCAAACTTATCCATGGTCTGGATGACCCACCTGATGCATTCCTGGTTGGCTAGGCCGTGAAGCGGACCGGCAAGACCGTTCAGCCCGGCTGAGACTGCATAATACGCGTCGGAGAGCGCCGACCCGACGGTATGGCAAGTATTGGCGGACACGTTTCCGCCCTCGTGGTCGGAATGGAAGTTCAGGTAAAGCCTCATGAGCTTGGCGAAGACGCCGGCTGGGTCGGCAAGGCCTAGCATATTGGCGTAATTGGCTCCGAAGTCCAGCCCGTGCGTCCACTTCATGGGGTTTCCATGGTTGTACCTGATGCGATAGATTCCGGCGGCGATGACCGGCAACTTCGCCAGGATATTCAGCGAGTCTCCCAGCATCGCTAGCCAGTAGTCCTCGCGCTTCATTCCCTTGTCGTACCACTTGCGGAAGACGCTTTCCCGCTCCATGACCAGTATGCCGGTGGCCAGCATACACATCGGGTGTGTGTCATCAGCCATTGTGCGCAGGGTGTCCCAGACATAGTCGGGAACCTGCGATCGCCTGTCGAACTCCAGTTGCAGCGCCACCTTCGCGTCGTCGTCAGGCATCTCTCCTGTCAGCAGCAGAAAGAACACGTCCTCAGGCCAGAGATGCTTGATCTCAAGCAGGGGATGTCCCCGAATGATGAGCCCCTTGTCTGGTTCCACCACCGACGTGTCGCAGATCATTCCCTTGACGCCTCGCATGCCGCCGTAAGCCTGCTGGATCGTTACCTGGGAAATGACCTTGTCGCCGTGCTCCTTGAGGAGTTTCTTGGTTTGCTCGCGATAGGCTGGAATTTTCTCTTGCAGTACATCTTGAAGGGTAGGCATTTGATTACTCCATCTAGTGAAACCCGAGGCAACGTCCAGGTGGCTTACCCGGCCCTTGAGGTCCTGTTGAATCAGTAACCGCAATGGAAGTGAATGGACCGGTATCGCCACCGACGAGCATGAGTATGTGAGCCAACTCATGCGCCGTGAGGGGGTCCTCCCTCATGGCATCCTCTATTAATATCACGGCGCCTCCCTGCACGCAACTCCTAGGAATCATCACCGGCGGGGCTGGCCGCCGTCTCGAAGTTCCGCAGACATTCCGGCTTAAAACGCTGCCGCTCAAAACCCAACTTGTCGTATGCCACTCCCTGCGCAAACGCCAGCAGTTGGAAGAAGTAGATCGGCGGTGTGTGAAAATCCTCATTGAATCGTTGAGCGACCTTCATCTGACCGTGATCGAACTGTCCGAAGCACGTCGGGCAGATCATGCATAGAATATCAGCGTGCTCGGCGTTTACCGTGCCCAGCAGATCGTGCATCATGTTTGCCGGGACATCTTCCGACTGACACGCTTTTCCGCAACACAGGTACCAGTTTCGGTGGCGAACAGGGGTCGCGCCCAGGGCCGACACCAGGTCCTCCATGACCGTTGGGTTGTTGGGATCGTCGACCTGCATGATGCGGCTGGGCTTGAGCAGATGGCATCCGTAGTGAATGGCCACCTTCAGACCCTCGAGCGGGCGCACCACCGATTCACGGACAGCCTCATAACCCGCTACGTCGCGCAAGAGCGTGACGATGTGTCTTATCTTGCTCGTTCCGTGATATTCACGCCCGATCCGCTTTAGTCGCTCGTTGACCTTCGCCTTGAGCGATTCGTCTAAAAGCAGATGGTAAGTTTCAGAGAGTGTGGCTGTGCATCCGGAACAGTTCGTGAAGATGTCCAGCCCTATCTCCTCAGCCAGCGTCAGGTTCCTCGCCGCCACTGATAACCACGACAGCTTGTCCTTGGATTTGAAGTAGATTGGGTCGGGACAACAGGAGGCGCCGTCGAGGTCCACTATCTCAATCCCCAGCTTGGGCAGCGTCTCGCGAATGGCAAACTCCATCGCGGGATGCCGCGTCGGGATCAGACACCCGGGGAAAAATGCGAAACGCTCCACGTTGTTCTCCTTACACCTTGCAGCTACGAGTCTCCCTCGTCAGAGGCGGGCTCGATCAACTGCTGAACCTCATCCATTGGGACCTCAGTCAGCGGAGGCAGACCGAAACGCGCGCGCTGCTTTTCCACCGCCGGGCTGATTGGAGTGGTACGGCCGGTCGTCTCAAACGTCTTGATGATCTTCCCTACGGTGTCCGGATAGATGCCGCGATCCGCCAGCATGTTCTTCAATGAGATGATCACCTCTACGGGCTTCACTTCCTGCGGACAGCGTTCGTGGCAGTTATAGCAGTTGGTGCAATACCAGAGGATCGAATCGTCCTTGAGCAGCTCTCCCCCCAGTCCGTAGAGGACCTTGAGCATGATCTCCCGCGGATTGAACGCGTCGTCGTACGTGGTCGCCGGGCAATCCCCCACGCACGCGCCGCATTGATAGCAGAAGCTTGCCAGGTTCCCTTCGATCTTCTCCGCAAGCTCGCGCCTGAAGTCGAAATCAACCCGTACGACGTCGTCGTCTTTTCCTGATGTTCCGGACATGTTGGTCACTCCGGTGGAGAAGCTGTCAGCTATCAGCCGTCAGCTCTCAGTTGTCAGCTATTAACTTCCAGCCATTAGCCGGAGGCAGCTGGCTTCTGCTTCAGATGCCTGATGCTGTTCGAGCGACACTTGGGGCAGGAACGTTCCTTGTCTTCTCCTTTCCCCACCTTCTCCTGATATTCGTGCCCACACATCATGCACCGAAGATTTTCTATCGTTGTAGTCGCCATTGCGAGAGTTTCCTATCTTACTGCCGTTTCCACGAGAGCGCGTCGCGATCTCACAAGGGCCGCTCCCTCACGGTCGCGGTTCGGTTTCTGCAATAACGGCCGGCCTCCTGCGCCCTTCAGCAGAAAGGCAGCGTTCGACCGCTACACGAGACCAGAGCTTGCCCTAGCCTGCCGCTGCCGCCGCTCTCTTCTTCGAAGCCTTCTTGGGTTTTGGTTTTAGCGCCTCTCTTGCGCTATCTATCTCCTCCTGCGTGACGGTTTTTCGCAACTCTTCCATCTGCGCCATTACCTTGGCAAACTTCTGCCCTTCGGCTGCGCTTATCCACTCTAGTTGCAGCCGCTCCGGTCGCACGCCGGCTTTTTCAAGCTTGTCCCACAGGCGCTGAACGCGCTTGACCGTCTGGCGATTCGCGTTGATGTAGTGGCAGTCGGCATAGTGGCACCCGGAAACGAGAACAACCGGCGCTCCGCAGCGGAAGGCTTCGAGCACCATCTCCTCCGAAACGCGTGCCGAGCACATTGTTCTTATCACACGGTTACTGGCCGGGTATTTGATTCGGGAAATGCCCGCCATGTCCCCGCCGGCGTAGGAGCACCAGTTGCACGCGAACACAAAGACCTTCTCCAGCGGATCGTCGGCTAATACCGCACGTACCTGGGCGAGTAACTGGTCATCGGTGAAGTGCCGCATCGTTATCGCGCCGAACTGGCAGGTGGCGCCGCAAGCGCCGCATCCCGCACACGCTGCCTCGACGACAACAGCCGGTTCGCCCCTTTTCCAAACGATTGCTCCGTAGGGACACACCTTGGCGCAAAGCCCGCACTTCGTGCAGGCGATCTCATCAATCCTACTGGTAATGGCTTCAATCTGAATTTTGCCGGCGTTCAGCAGGGCACCTGCCCGCGAGGCGGCGGCCCCAGCCTGGCAGACCGAGTCCTTGATGTCCTTGGGAGACTCGCAGAACCCGGCGAAGTGCACACCGCGGGTCGGGGCGTCGACGGGCTTGAGCTTGGGGTGCGACTCCATGAAAAACCCGTCGGATGTCTTGGACAGGGTCAGCATTGCCGATACTTTCGCAAGGTCCTTCGGCGGGATGACGCCGACAGACAGCACGATCATGTCGAGTTCGTGTCGCTCCACCTTTCCACTGGTAGTATTCTCGACGGTAACGATGAGATTGCCGGTTTCCGGGTCTTCTTCGAGGTCGCCGGGAAGCCCCCGGACGTAGCGCGTGCCCACCTCCTTTGATCGCTGGAACATATCCTCGAATGACTTTCCGAACGCCCGGATGTCCTGATAGAAGACGACATTCTCCACGTCCGGGTAATGATCCGCCAGAAGCAGAGTGTCCTTTATCGTGTTCATGCAGCAGATGTTCGAGCAGTAGGGGCGGCCGATTTTCGGGTTTCGCGAGCCGACACATTGGATGAACCCGATTCGCTTGGGACGCTCGTTGTCGCTCGGACGCACAAAGTGCCCCGCGGTCGGACCGCCGGCGCAGATCAAACGCTCGAACTCCATCGAGGTGATGACGTTGTCAAAGCGAGTGTAGCCGTACTCGTCCATTTCCGTGGGGTCGTAGACGTCGAGCCCGATGGCTACGATGACGGCCCCGACCTCGCGCGTCACGATTTCGTCCTTATCGTCGTAGTTGATGGCGTGTTTGTCGCACACCTCGGTGCACTTTCCGCACGCGATGGGGTTGTTGCCCAGGCAGTCGTCCATGTTCAGGATGTACGAACACGGAACAGCTTGTGGGAAGGGGATGTATATTGCTTTGCGCGTCGAGAGCCCCATCTGGTACTCGTCAGGCTTTGTCACTGGGCAGACCTTGACGCACTCCTCACAGGCATTGCACAGACTGGTGTCGACGTAGCGGGCCTTCTTGCGGATTCTCGCGGTGAAATTGCCGACGTAGCCTGAGACTTCCTCGACTTCGCTGAACGTTAGCAGTTCGATGTTGGGATGCCGACCGGCATCAATGGCCTTTGGGCCGAGGATTCATATCGAACAGTCCATCGTCGGATACGTCTTGTCCAGCTGAGCCATTATCCCGCCGATGGTCGGTTCCTTCTCGACCAGCACGACCTTGTGCCCGGCGTCGCCAAGCTCGATGGCGGTCTCGATGCCCGCCACACCGCCGCCGATCACCAGCGCACTTTGGGTTACCGGAACGGTCAGTTCCTCCTGAGGTTCGAGGAAACGAGCCCGGGCTACCGCACTGGCGACCAGGTCCTTGGCCTTCAAAGTGGCGGCGTCCCAATCACCGGGATGTACCCAGGAGCAGTGCTCGCGAAGATTGGCCATCTCCATCAGATACGGATTGAGACCGGCCTCTCGCACGCATTGCCGGAACGTCGGTTCGTGCTGCCTCGGCGTGCATGACGCGACAACGACGCGGTTCAGGTTATGCTTGTGAATCGCGTCCTTGATCTCGTTTTGCCCCGGGTCCGCACAGGTGTATTTGTTGCGGACCGCACACACCACGTCGGGCAGCGTTTCGGCGTATTCCGTCACCCCGCCACAATCGACGGCCCCGGCGATATTCAATCCGCAATCGCAGATGAACACGCCCACGCGAATCTCGTCCTTCGGTGATTCGGCTATCATACTACGCCTTTCCAGTTTGGTAGCTTGTAGCTGTCAGCTATCAGTCATCAGCTTTCAGTGGTTGCTTGAGACCTCTCGGCAACCAGCTCCGCAATATCTTGCATCTCGATCTTGATCTCATCGCCGTGGTTCGGGTCCTTCATCGTGCAGCGGAAGTGGATCTGACACTTCGGGCATGATGTCACCAACACCTCCGCCCCTGTCCCTTTGGCTTCACGCAGACGCTCCGTCTGAATCTGCTTGGCATATCGATCACAGTTCGACCACGTTCCGCCGGCACAGCACATGGCTGACGGACCGGACCTTCGCATCTCAGCAAGCTCAATACCCGGCAACGCCTCTAACACCTGCCGCGGCGCATCATAGATTCCCAGGTGGCGCCCCAGACGACACGGATCCTGGAACGTCACGCGGCGCTGCCCGTCGCCCCCGAATTTCATGTCGCCAAGGTGCTCCGTGATGAACTCACTAATGTGGATGATTCGAGGAATTCTGCCGGTGAAGAAGGGCTCGTAATCCACCTTCCATGTGCGGAGACACTCGGCGCAGGAGACGACTAGCAAATCCGCATCGCTTTCAGTTACCAGGTTAACATTGTGCCTGGCTAACAACTCGAAGCTCGCCCGATCGCCGTTCCAAAGAAGATCGTGGCCGCAACAGCGCTCGTCAGGCGACACCACCGGAACGATCCCCAGCCGGTTCATAAGCCGCACAACCGACCTGGTTCCCTCCAGTGTGGTCATCTGGAAATCCGGGAAGAAGGCGTCGTAGTACATCGTGCAGCCTGTCCAGTAGACCACCTCTCCCTTCTTCGGTTGAGTCTTCAGGTCGCCTGTCAACCAGCCCATTCGGTCTTGTTGCGGGCCGCCTCGGGCCATCATCCGCATCACCGATTGCAGCGCTCCGCCATGCGGGCATTCCGGCTCGACGCCTTCGTGGTGAGAGAGTTCCCGTAGCCTCTGAATCAGCGACGTATAGCCAACCTCGGCCGGGCAGCGGCGCTCACAAAGACTGCATGTAAGACAACTGAACAAGGTCCCATCCTGGAGGACCTCATCATGTTGCCCAAGATTGGTGGACAGAACATGCCGGCGAGGGCTGTATTCACCGCCAATCCGCGAGATGGGGCAGGTGGCTGTACACTTCCCGCAGTCATAGCAAGCCCAAGCCCGCGCCTCTTTGGCAAGCTCTGTGAATTCCGGCATCGATATACGCTCCAGAGACAGTAGTTGTCAGCTATCAGTTGTCAGCCATCAGCTATCAGCCTTCGGTTGGCCGCTGTTGGTTTTCAGCTCACTAGGGCCGAGCTTGCGTACCTGGTCCGTGAATTCGTTGATGACCTCGGCGAAGCGAGCGCCTTCCGCTGCACTGATCCACTCAAGGCGAAGGCGACCTTCGCCTATTCCAAGAAGCTTGATGATGCTCATGGTCTTGTCGAACTGCTCGACGGCCCGTTCGTTACCGAATATGTAATGGCAGTCGCCGAAGTGGCAGCCCGACACCAGCACACCGTCTGCACCCTTCTCGAACGCCCGCAGCACAAACCCCGGTTGAATCCGTCCCGAGCACATTACCCGGATCATTCGAAAGTGCGGTTGGTGTTGAATGCGTGACACGCCCGCGGTGTCAGCCCCCGCGTATGAGCACCAGTTACAGGCGAAGACCACGATACGAGGATTCCAAGAAGACGGCGTCTTCGGTGGCAACCGCTTCGGTTTCTGCCTTTTGGCTTTGACTGTCACGGCGCCACCTCCTCGGTGAAAAACGCGTCGATCATGGCGTTTACCTGGTGGTCGGTAAAGTGCTTCGATGTTATGGCTCCCGATGGGCACCAACTCGTGCAGGTTCCGCACCCCTTGCACAGCGACGCATTGATGCGGGCTGTGAACACACCCGGTTCGGTTTCGACAAGCTGCGGGGCACGAAACTGGCAAATGTCCACGCAGGCGCCACAGGCCCGGCACTTCACTTCATCCACGACCGAGACAGCCGGGTCGAGCTTCACCCTGTCGTAGGAGAGGAACACCGACGCCTTCGCAGCCGCAGCCGACGCTTGCGCCACAGTGTCCACGATGTCCTTGGGACCCTGCACGGTTCCTACCAAAAAGACACCCTCGACCGCGGTCTCCACTGGAGCAAGCTCGGGATGCCTCTCGAGAAAGAAACCGTCGAGCCCCAGGCTCGCTTTCAGCATGTCATGGAACTTGTCGGTCTCCACCTTTCGAGGTCTCATCCCCACACTCAACACCACCAGGTCGGTCGGAACCTCGAGCCGTCGTCCCAACAAGTCGTCGAAGCATCTCACCGCATCGGCTTGATTCTTGCCGACCACTTGCACCTTCTGGCCTGAGGGGATTCGGATAAACAACACGCCCATTCCCCTCGCCTCGCGGTACATCTCCTCGGCGCCTGTAGAAATCGTGCGGATGTCCCGATAGAAGATGGTCGTATCGATACCGCGGCGGCTGAGTTCGATTGCCTGCTTGATGGCAGTGGGGCAACAATAGCGCGAGCAGCCCGTAAAGCCCTTCTCTTCGCGCGACCCCACGCATAAGACAAACGAGGCACTCTGTATCCGGCGACCGTCCTCCAAAGTGCAACCTTGTTCCACCACGGGACCAGACACCCCTCTTATTTTCCCCTTGTCATCGAAGAACGATCGTTCCAGTTCCGCGCTTGTAACCACGTTCGACAGCTTGTCGTAGCCATATTCGTTCTTCGGATCGTGCAGGTCAGCCCCCATCGCGAGGATGATAGCTCCGACCGACAGTGTTTCGTTATCTGTACCACTCGAGCCTTCTGGCGATCGCCTCCCCAGCGTGACCTCGAAGTTGCCGACGAAACCGGTGACGTCCTCGACCTCGGTGCTCAACAGAACCTTTGCGCCGCTGTCTCTCAGACGTCTCAGCTTCTCTTGAAGGACTTCGCTGGCCGGTCGCATGTTGGGGTACAGGTGTTTCAGGTGCGGTTCTGCCAGGCGGCCACCGAGCCGGTCCTCTTTCTCGACCAGAGTTACCGGGAAGCCCTGGGCAGCGAGATCGGTCGCCGCCTGAATGCCACCGATTCCACCGCCAACAACCAGGGCACCTTGAGTCATGGGCACTTCGCCTTCCTGGAGCGGTTCAAGATGGCGGGCGCGGGCGACACCCATCCGGATCAGTGCGCGGGCCTTTTCCTGGGCGTCTTCGGGATCCTTCGAATGTACCCACGAACACTGGTCTCGAATGTTGACCATCTCCAACAGATACGGGTTAAACCCGATCCGCGCACAGGTCTCCCGAAAGACCGGCTCGTGTGTTCGTGGCGTACAGGCAGCCACAACGATGCGATTCAGCTTGTGTTCCCGGATGAGCTCGACGAGCATGTCCTGCCCGGTCGAGGAACATGCGAAAAGATTGGTCTCGGAAACGACGACGTCGGGGATGGTCGAGGCCTGGCGGGCCAGCTCATCAACATCGAGCACGCCAGCGATGTTAACGCCACAATGACAGACCATCACGCCGACGCGCGGCGGACCGGTCAGATCGAGTGGCTCGACGGTTTCCTCTTGCTCCTCGACCCGATCTCCGGCGAGGAACAACTGGGCCCGGGCTGCGACCGCTGACGCCTGGGCCACGGCGTCCGGAATGACCTGAGGACCCACGGCGCTACCGCAAACGTAGATGCCCTCTCGCGTGCTCTCGACGGCGGAAATCGCCGGGTCGCGCCGGGCGATGAACCCGTACTGATCCACCTCGATACCGAGGCGTTCGGCGAGCTTTTTCGCTCCATCGTTGGGAGCGGCTGCCACCGACAACACCACCAGGTCTGCCTCGATCCGTTGCTGCTTGTGCCCCAGCGTGTCCTCTACGAACACGTTGAGAGTGTCGTCCTCAGGCACCAGCTCGATTTTGGCTGGTCTGCCGCGCACATAGTCGGCGCTCTTTTCATCTTTCGAACGCTTCACGAAGTCATCAAAGCCTTTGCCGAACGCTCGCAGATCGGTGTAGAGGATCGTCACGTCCTCAACCTCCGGGTCGTGTTGCCGAACCAGCATCGAGTCCTTCACGGCGTTCATGCAGCAGAAGCGGCTGCAATAAGGCCTGCCACCCTCGCCCCGGGCACCGACGCACTGGATGAACACGATCCGCTTGGGCGTTGTCATGTCCGACGGCCTCACAACGTGGCCTTGGGTCGCGCCGGAAGCGTTGAGCATCCGTTCGAACTCCAGGCTCGTTACCACGTTAGGAAACCGGCCGTATCCGTAGTTGCCCAGCTTGCGGGCGTCGAACTCCTGAAAACCGACAGCCATCAGGATCGCCCCGGCGCTCAGTTCGATCTCTTCCGGGCGCATGTCGAAGTCAATGGCATTGACATCGCAAGCACTGGAACAATGGCCACAGACCAGAACGTTCGGGTGGTATTCCTCGTTCTTGCGCTTCTTGATCTCCTGGACTTTCTGGAGTCTCTTCTGCTGTTTTTCGCTGAGGTAACCCAGGAGGTTCAGACAGGCTTCGGGCTCGATGACATAGGCGGCTGGTACCGATTGCGGAAATGGTCGATAGATGGCTTTGCGCGCCTTAAGCCCGACGTCAAACTCATTACCGCCGACCATCGGGCAGACATCGACGCAAAGCCCGCAGGCGACGCACAAGTCTTCGCGCACGTATCGCGGGTCCTTGCGCACCCGGACCCGAAAATCCCCCGGTCCGCCGTCACATCCGATGACCTCGGCGTTCGTAATCACCTCGATAAGGGGATGCCGACCGGCATCCATGGCCTTAGGCCCGAGGATTCATATCGAACAGTCCATAGTGGGGAAAGTCTTGTCTAGTTGGGCCATTCTACCGCCCAGCGTCGGCGACTTTTCCACCAGGGTCACGCGGATACGGGCGTTGGCGAGATCAAGAGCAGCCTGAATACCGGCGATGCCTCCGCCGATGACCAGCGCCCTTTTCTCAGTCGCCGAGCCGGTTTTCTCCAATGACTCTTTGTGTTCAGTGTTCACATCAGGAGACCTTTTTCAGCTATCAGCCTCTTGCCTTCCGCCCTCATGTTGCGGCGGATTGCTGTTTGTTCGCAGTCGACGACGCATTCGGCCCATACGATTCATCGAAATGCGCCAAACCAGCTTCGAAAGCTCTCAAGTTCAAGTCTTCAGTGCCTGCCGGTACCGAGCCCCTTACCGCTTCTCGCATCTCGTCACGAGTAACTAGCTGTGTGGCGCCTGCGACAAACCCCAGCATCACGATGTTCTGCACGATCGATCGCCCCAGCGTTTCAGCGATCCGTGTGGAAGGAACTCCGAACGCCGCTTGGCCGTCCTTGAATGTTGGGTGAACCAAGTCCTTCTCATATATCAACGTGCCTTCGTCCTTGAGTTCGTCACGATAGGTGTCATAACCGTCGGAGGACATCACGACGAAGATGTCAGGTCGCCGGATGTAGGGATACAGCACCCTGGCGTCTGAGACTGTAAGCGTGGCGCTGCAGGCCGAACCACGGGCTTCGGGACCGAAGCTCTGGATCATGGTGGCGTGCTTGCCCGCATGCACCGCCCACGCGCGACCGATGATATGCCCTGACAGCACAACACCCTGCCCGCCGAAACCGGTGATGCGAATCTCGGTTCTACTCATGGATCCATCCTCCTTCCGGCGCCATCGGCACGTATCGCTCTTTCAGGATCTCCTCATAATGCTGGTGCATCCGGTCCTGGAAGGTGGGCTTGTCTTCGTCTACGAACTTGCCGCAGACGATGTTCTTCTGGAAACCGATATCCACTTCGCGCGTGTCCGCTCCGTGGCGAATCTCTGAGTTATCATGGTAGAACTGCATCAGGTTAAAGCCCGTGCCCAGCTTGTTAAGCCTCGCATAGAGCGTAGAACACGGGGCGATCACCTCGATGAAGCGGAACCCTTTGCGATCGATGGCTTCCCTGAACGCCTTGGTCAACCGGCGGATGTGCAGGCTCGTCCAACGCGCCACGTAAGCAGCTCCGCAGCTTGCAGCCAGGTGCGGCAGGTTAAACGGAGGCTCGAAGTTGCCGAAGGGCATTGTGGACGACCTGGCACCCAATGGAGTCGTTGGCGCGTTCTGCCCGCCGGTCATTCCGTAAATGAAGTTGTTGATCAAAATGACTAGCACGTCCATTTGGCGCCGCGCGGCGTGGATGAAGTGGTTACCGCCGATCCCCGTCAAGTCGCCGTCTCCGGAAAACACCGTCACACCGAGCTCGGGGCGGCTTAGTTTGATCCCCGTGGCGAAGGGGATCGCGCGACCGTGCGTCGTGTGGAAGGCGTCCAGGTTCATGTACCCGGCTACGCGTCCGGTACATCCGATGCCCGAGACGATCATCATCTTGTCCAGGTCGATGCCCGCCTCCTCCAATGCCGTTGCGTAACACTTGACGACCGTTCCGATACCGCAGGTGGGGCACCAGATGTGGGGGATTCGATCCATCCGCAGATACGGCGAGACGGGATGCTCGCAGTGCCCGACCGCCTCGCTAACAGGAGATTCCTTGACCGTGCTCATTTTGCGGCCCTCACAATGGCTTCGGCGATCGCTTCAGGCTCGTGGACACCACCGCCGCCATGGGAAACCAATATCGCGGGAGCCCGACCCGCGGCACAACGTTCTACTTCCAACACGATTTGACCGTAATTGATCTCGGGGACGATGAAGGCTTTGATCTTGCCTGCAAGCTCGCTGATCCGCTTCTCCGGAAAGGGCCAGACGACAATCAACCTGATCATACCTACCTTCACACCTTGCTCCTGTGCGAGTTCCCGCCCCATCTGGGCCACCCGTGCGGTGATCCCGTAGGTCACCAGAACGACGTCGGCTCCATCGGTGTCGTCCTCTTCAAAGCGGACGATCTGGTCGGCGTTGGCCCGAATCTTCTCAACGAGGCGGCCAACATGTTTCTCCTGGGCCTTGACACTCATTTCCGGGTAACCGCGCTCATCGTGGGTCAGTCCCGTGGTGTGGAACCGATACCCGTCGCCCGCTCGGGCGAATTCGGGAACAAGCCTCTCGTCAGCGACGTAGGGCTGAAACTCGCCGGGAGGCTTGTCGGTTAGCTTGCGAGGAACGATCTCGATCTCGTCGGCCTCGGGGATGACCACCTTCTCGGTCATGTGGCCGACACATTCGTCCATCATAAACATAACCGGAACACGGTAGAGCTCGGAGAGGTTGAACGCGTCGATCATCAAATCAAAGGCTTCCTGTGGCGACTGGGGACACAGAGTAATAAGTTCGTAGTCACCGTGGGAACCCCAGCGGGCCTGCATCATGTCCGCCTGTCCCACCATGGTCGGCAAGCCCGTCGACGGTCCTCCGCGCTGGACGTTGACCACCACGCAAGGTGTTTCCATCATGGCTGCCAAGCCGATGTTCTCCATCATCAGACTAAACCCGGGACCGCTGGTGACGGTCAGAGACTTTGTCCCGGTCCATGAAGCACCCACAATGGCGGCCATGCTCGCCAACTCGTCCTCCATCTGGATGAAGACGCCGCCCATCATCGGGAATCTGCGGGAGATCCGCTCGACCACCTCCGTCGAGGGGGTGATCGGGTAACCGCCGACAAAACGGCAACCTGCGGCCATCGCGCCCTCGCCGCAGGCGAAGTCACCGTCGAGATAGTGAACGCCGGTTAGAACACCAGCCGGATCGGTTTTCACTAGCTGTCCTCCTTTGCTACGCCTTGATTGGCGCTCATCATGCCGACTCGCCCTTCTTGACAGTCTGACCGTCTTCTGCGGCGGTGTCGCCGCCAGAGTCGTTCTCGACAGATAGGCTGAAGATAGCGAAGTCAGGGCATATCATCTCACACAGGTTGCAGTTGACGCATTCTCCGTCCTTAACGACCTTCGGTGGGTGATACCCTTTGCGGTTGAACTCCTCGGACATCACCAGCACGTCTTTGGGGCAGTACTCGACACAGAACCCACACCCCTTGCAGCGGTCCGCAATGATGTGAACCTCGCCTTGAGGAATCTGTATCTGATCGATGTCCAGTGGTTTTCGCCAGTATTTCATCTGACATTTCCTCGTGTGCGTGACCCGACGATTGCCTGTGGCACGGGAGCCGCAACAAAGTGGCCGCCCGAATCTCGGTGGTGCTCATCGACCATCTTCTACTCCCCCTCTGTCTCGCGTTGCGCAGGTTCTCTTGTACGGACAATAGCCAAGGGATTGACCGATCTTGCAGTCGTCCTCGATATGCGCCGCACACCGCAGGCAGAAGGTGTCCTCGTCCTGCTCCAGATTGAGCAACGCCACCGAGAACCGCTGCAACAAGTTTGCGAACTGTGCAATTTCTCCCACATCAAACCGCTCGATGGCAGGGACCAGGTGCGCCTGCCTGAGCCGTTCACACCTTCGTACCAGGCGTCGTCCCTGCGGACTGACAGTAAGCAACGTCGCCCGCCGATCTTCTTTTGAGCGTGTGCGAACGACCAAGCCCAGGCGTTCGAGCTTATCGATGCTCTTGGTGGCTGCCGGCGGAGTCACACCGAGGACACTTGCCACTTCTCCGACCTGATGGTGGTCATTCGAGCAAAGTAACTTGAGGAGGAGGAACTGAGATGGGTTCACTGGAAGAGTGGTTGCTTCCTGAAGAAGTTTCACTTCCAGGACATCGTGGATTACCGAGGAGAAGATATGGCTGCACCGCAGAAGGTGAAGTATGTCGACTTCGCCTTTGTGGTTACGCGATTGGCGATTCGATAACCCCTGTACGGCATCAATATTATCGGATCGAGGAGGCATTTCATAACCCGATTATTATTTAACCGTCTTAACTTACAGGGCTACTCTACATGAAGGGCACGCAGATGTCAAACCTATCTTTGGGAGAGCCATGCGAGGGTTCGGGCGGTTTTCGCTGGCGTATGAGGAGGGTATTGCTATTTATGACTTCAGGTGGTATAGTGAACAGTAGTTCGGCGGGACCGGAAGAGATCGATGGTGTTTGCGTTCAGTGTGCATTTCTGACCACCGGGAACTTCAGATTCGCTGCAGTACCATCAGTTCGTCGCTCCCGATCCTTTTCACCTTGCGATCGCAGGAGCCAAACAATGTTGACAAAAGAATACCCCAAGACTCTCAAGCTGAAGGATGGACGTAGCGTTGTGCTCAATCCTTTAGCCCGTGATGCTTTCGATCAGCTACACGCTTTTTTCTTGGAGTTGCCCGAAGAGGACCGGTTGTTCCTTCGCCATGACGTGAAGGACCCTGCACTGATTCACCGGTGGACCGAGGACCTGGATTTCGACCGCGTCATACCTCTGGTGGCCAGGGACGGCGACAAGATCGTCGGGAGCGGCAGCCTCCACTTGATGGCTCCGGGATGGATGCAGCATGCGGGTCACGTGCGAATGGTGACCGCTCGATCGCATCGTCACCAGGGTTTGGGCGGGCTGATTGCCCGGGATTTGGTCGCATTGGCTATGGAACGCAACCTCGAGAAGCTCCAGGTCCATATCATCGAGGATAACGAAGGTGCCTTGAGGATGTGCGAGGCTGTCGGGTTCCAGAAGGTGGGCGTCCTTCCTGGCATGGTCAAGGATCAAAAAGGGCAAAGTCGCAACGTGGTGATCATGATCAATGACGTCATCAATCTGAGCCAGATTCTGGAAGACTGGATACAGGACTCCATGATCCCCTCCTACCGCGTACCTGGTGCCGGAGTGATGGATTGATACAGGCATTTTGCCTGCTGGTCCACTTTCCTTTTCTCACCAGCAATGACCACCGCAACATCCTCCGGGGAGTTGGCGGGCGCGCTTCTCTGATTCCGCCACTGGTCTATCGACTGAGTAACGGTGTCGAAGGCGTCTTATTGGCTTGGGATCGTGGGTCTGATGCCTTTGCCCCCTGGCAGTCGGTTGTTCGTCACGACCAGAACTGGTTCCACTGATGATTGGACCGTTCCCAGGGCCTTCCCCCATCCCTAGAAATGGACGGGGAACCAATAACCTGCCTGAGTAGTGCCCCTGCCTCTGGCACACATCCTCCCGAACATGTATCATCTCCGGCGGCTGCGGTTGGCGCGGTCTGTCGTTCGTTATCACCGGGGCCGGTTCTTCTACGGGTCGGACGGTCCCCTTGTTCTGCAAGCTGATAGCCGCTTCCTGACGGGCGCGGCTCGGATAGTCCGCAATAACGCGTGTGATCATGCAATAGGGTATTTGGATATGGCGCTCTTGGAGAACTTCTTCTTTGGCTGCGGACATTGCCAAGGGGCTGAGGATTGTCACCTCGCCGACGCCGCGTCAAGGGGGTCATCGAGCGAGTTCGGGCAGGGGCGAGCGTTGGTTCTGGCGGCGTTTATCGTATTCATCGGACCGCTAGCGTCGGCGATCGGCGGCGGGTATCTTGCGGAAGCTCTTTGGGGTGAAGGATCGAAGCTGCCGGTAAGTTGCCAGCAGGCGATAGGCGTGGTAGGCGGTTTCGTGGTGGGCGTAGTGCTTGCCAAGATGGGCGTGGTGGTTGTTCGTCGCTTTTTCTGTACCGTTGGAGGTACTCAATAAGATGACTGCTGTGGCACAGAACGAGCGGTTAAAGAGTTTCAGGCGTGGGATTCATCCGCCGTACCGCAAGGAGTATTCGGAGGCTGAACCGATTCGGTTTATGCTTCCCAAGGAGGGGTTGTTGCTTCCGATGTCCCAGCACATCGGAGCCCCATGCGCCGCGACTGTCAAACCCAAGACCGATGTCAAATACGGCGAGAAAATCGCGGACGTCGATGCATTCGTGTCAGCCCCCATCCATGCGACGATAAACGGTACGACAGGGGCTGTTTCGATTACTGCCGTGCCGGGCGGCAAGCGAAGCCCGGCGATCCCGCTCAAACCTCCATCTGAGGGCAACGTGCTCCCCGAGGGCTTTTTCGAGCAGTACCTCGACCGCAATTGGGATAGTGTCGAGCCCACCAGTTATGATCCGGATGAAATCATCAGCGCCATTCGTGAGGCCGGACTTGTCGGTCTGGGCGGCGCCACTTTCCCGACGCACGTAAAGCTGAAAAGGAACCCAGATCGTCCTATTGACACTCTGTTGCTCAATGGTTGCGAGTGCGAGCCGTACCTCACCTCCGATCATCGCTTGATGCTGGAAGCTCCGGAGGCGATTGTGGTAGGGATGCAGCTTGCGGCACACGCCGCCGGTATCAAGCGCAGCATCATCTGCATCGAGGACAACAAACCCGATGCGATAGAGGCCATGCGGAAGGCGGCACAAGGCCGACCGGGGATAGAGGTGGCGGTCTGCGTTACTGCCTATCCGATGGGCGGCGAGCGGCAGCTTATTTCGGCTGTCCTTGATCGAACCGTGCCCAGCGCCCCGAAGGGTCTGCCGCTCGATGTCGGTGTGGTGGTGGTGAACGTCGCCAGTGCTCATTGCATCGCTCGGGCTGTCGTGCACAAGCTCCCACTGACCCACCGGGTGGTGGCGGTCACCGGTGGCGGCGTGAGTAAGCCGGGCAATTACCTCGTTGCGGTGGGTACGATGTTCAGCGAGCTGATCGCCCACTGTGGTGGGACGACAGAGACGGCCCGGCGCGTGTTGGCGGGTGGTCCGATGATGGGTCCGACGGTTCCCAATCTGGATATTCCGGTTACCAAGGGCGTGGGGGGCATCACTGTGATGTCGGAGCGCGAGGCGGCCTGGTGGAAGGAAACTCCGTGCATCCGCTGCGGGAAGTGCGTGGATTATTGTCCGCTGTATCTGTCACCGACGAAGATAGCCCATGCGGTGAAGGCCGGCGATTATGAGTTCGCCACCGGTTACAATATGACCGCCTGTTGTGAGTGCGGGTGTTGCGCGTATGTCTGCCCGGCTCACATTCCGATTACCCAGTACATAAAGGCTGGCAAGAACCGATGGCGGACGATTGTGTCCCAAGAGAAGTGACGGGACGGCGGCGGGCGTATCTCATTGGGGGTGGTGCGGGCAGACTCGTTCGCCCGTGGATGGAAGGAGTAAACACACGGGCAAGCTTTGCTCGCCCGTGGCAGTTGGTGATCGTCTCCCATGAGTTGTCCATTCGCCACCCGTTTTGGGATGCACGTGGCGCCGGGCAGGTTTTTGCGGTTGGGCGGTTGCTTGTAGACCGCTGTAGTGTTTGAAGAGCTTTTGTTGAATTGAGATTGGTCTGTCAATGAGCGACCCAGCAGGTACCGGCGATGCGGCCAGCGCCGCAGAGGCGGATGCGAATCGCGAGTTTCTGATCAGCGGTGCGCCTCATCTTTCCGGAGGCGCCACCACGCGCGGAATCATGTTCAACGTGGTGCTGGCGATGGTGCCCATGCTGGCCGCATCGATCTGGTTCTATCAACTCAAAGCCGTCGTTCTTGTCGTGGTGACGGTCTTGGGTTGTCTGATTGCGGAGGCTGTGGCGAACTGGATGCGCGGTCGAGACCAGTCGTCGCTTTCCGACGGTTCGGCAATCGTAACGGGTATGATCCTGGCGTTTTCGTTGCCGCCCGGGTTGCAGCCTTATATGGCTTTTATCGGCGGTGCGGTTGCGATTGTGCTTGCGAAGAGCGTCTTCGGCGGGCTTGGTCAGAACCTCTTCAACCCCGCCATGGTCGGTCGGGCGTTTCTGATGATCTGCTTCCCGGCTGCCATGGGTCTGTGGCTCGAGCCTGAGACATTGTATCGCATAGGTGACGCGACGATCGACGGCGTGACGATGGCGACACCGCTGGCTGCAGCCATGGATCCTGCCCTTACCGCCCCGGGCTTTAGGGAACTGTTCATCGGCAATGTTGGTGGCTGCGTGGGCGAGACCAGTGCGATAGCTGCTCTGCTCGGCGGGTTGTATCTGGTGATTCGGCGGTTTGCCGACTGGCGTCAGCCTCTGGGTGTGTTTGCGGCCGTGGTGGTCTTCTCTCTGATCGCCGGCGATCCGATCCAGTTCCATCTTCTTAGCGGCGCTTTGATGTTCGGCGCGTTTTTCATCGCGACCGATTATGTCGGCTGCCCGCTGACGGGGAAGGGCAGGTTGATCTTCGGCGTTGGGGTCGGCGTTTTGGTGATGTGTGTTCGGCTTTACGGCGTGTATCCTGAAGGGTTCATGTTCGCGATATTGATTATGAACTCCTTAACGCCCCTGATCGAGCGGTGGACGGTTCCAGAGCCTTTCGGCGGCAACGTACCCGCTTAAGCGGGTCAGCAAGGAAGAGTGACAGTTTGGGTGCCCCATCCCTTCTAGGCGTGGGGGGGGGTAGATCCCGGGACTGTTCGATCACTAGAGGGACAAGCTTAAACAACGAGTCAATCGATTGGTGCAATCGTGAGCAAGTTCATTAACGAATCATGGCTGGTGTTGGTAATGGGGATCGTGTTCGCCACGATGTTGGCCGGCGCGCAACAATCGCTGAGCGACCGGATCAAGGAAAACCAACTTCGCGCTCTTAACGAGGCCATCGCCGAAGTCGTACCGGGAACAATCCGGAGCGAGAGCATCGAGATAGAGAACGAGGACTTCAAGGGTAATGTCTACAAGTGCCTCGATGATGGCGGGAAACTTGTGGGATGGGCACTGGACAGTAGCGGTGGGGGTTTTGTGGACAAGATTCGGCTGGTGGTCGGGATAGACCCCGCTGGCGAGAACATAGTGGGCTTGAAGGTGATCGAGAACGTCGAGACTCCTGGTTTGGGCAACAAGATCCAGGACCCGGAGTGGACTGGCCAGTACATCGATCTGGATACGTCCAGAGAGATCAAGGTCGAAAAACGCCCGCCCAACGAGGGCGCCAACGAGGTCCAGGCTATTACCGGGGCGACCTGGTCCAGCAGGTACGTAACCGACATCGTCAACGCCGCGTTGCCGAAGGTCAGACCCGAGCTCGATAAGCACCGGTAGGCGAGGGCTGCAATCGCCAGGCGCCGGGAGGCGGCGATTTTCGGGCATCAGAGGATTGTCGTGGGAGGTTTAGCTCCATGGCGGATGATAACGGATCGAACTTGGCTCAATTCAAAGCCGGCTTGCTGTCGGACAACCCGGTGCTGGTTCAGCTTCTGGGTATGTGTCCGGCGCTGGCGGTAACGAATTCGCTGGAAAACGCCCTGGTGATGGGCGGGGCAGCCACCTTTGTGGTGGTGATGTCGAACCTGATAACCAGCGTGCTGCGGAACCTGATCAAACCGCACGTGCGTATTTTGATCTTCACGCTGACCATCGCTACGTTCGTGACGCTCGCGGACCTGTTTTTGAAAGCCTATATGTTCGAGGTTAGCAAGAAGCTCGGAGCGTTTATCCCGCTGATCATCGTCAACTGCATGATCATCTGCCGGGCTGAGGTGGTGGCAATTAAGAGCGGTGTCGCCCGATCGCTCGCGGACGCATTCGGAATCGGGATCGGGTTCACACTGGCTTTGAGCATTATGGGTTGCGTGCGGGAGCTTCTGGGCTCGGGCAGTCTGCTCAACATTCCGCTGTTCTCAAAGGAGTTCGTCGACGTCCACGCCTGGGTCATCATGGTGCTGCCTCCTGGAGCGTTTCTTACCCTTGGGGCGATCATCGGCGTGGTGAACCACTTGCGAGACCGCAAGAGTGGAGGAGGTGCCTGATATGGAATTCGGAGTGCTGATAGGCATCTTCATCAGCGTTGCCCTGGTCAATAACCTGGTTCTTTCCGGGTTTCTGGGTATCTGCCCGTTTCTGGGCGTCTCGCGCAAGGTGGACATGGCCTTCGGTATGGGTTGCGCGGTGACCTTTGTGATTACCGTCTCAGGCGTCGTCACCTGGCTGATTGTGCACGCGGTCCTCACACCCGTCGGAGCCGCAATGGGTGACCCTGGCGCATTGTACTTTCTCAAGTACGTCGCGTTCATCATGGTCATTGCCTCGATGGTGCAGCTTGTGGAGATGTACTTGAAGAAGTTCTTCCCGCCCTTGTATGAAGCTTTTGGCGTGTTTCTGCCGCTGATTACAACTAACTGCGCGATCCTTGGCGCGTGTTTGTATATCGATATGAAGCCCGAGACTCAGAGTTTGCTGAACGCTGCGGTATACGCCTTCGGCGGTGGTATCGGGTTTATGATGGCCATTACGATCATGGCGGGCATTCGTGAGCACATCAGCTTCAGCGATGTGCCCAAACCGCTAAGAGGTGCGGGCATCACGCTTTTGGTGGCAAGCATCCTGGCGCTGGCGTTTATGGGCTTTACGGGAATGGGTAAGTAACCCCGGCGGAGATCGGAAGATGACGATCGTCCTGGCTGCTGTTGTACTGTTCGGGTTGACTCTGGTGTTCGCCGGCTTGCTCGGCGTTGCCAAAGAGAAGCTCAAGGTCGAGGAAGACCCGCGAATTGCTGTGGTGAACGAGGCGCTGCCGGCAGCCAACTGTGGTGGTTGCGGTTTTGCCGGCTGCAGCGACTTCGCCAAAGCCGTTGTCGAAGAGCGGGCTGAGCTGACCGGTTGTCCGGTCGGCGGGGCCAAGACTGCGGAGGCCATCGCCAAGGCGCTGGGTGTCAAAGTCGTCAAGACCGCGCCGCTTCGTCCTGTGCTTCTGTGCGGGGCGAAGAACCACCAGAAGCTCGGCCGGGTTCCCTATACCGGCGTTCAAAGCTGTGTAGGAGCCGATGTGCTCGGTGCCACGCAGGGCTGTGTTTACGGGTGCCTGGGCTACGCCGATTGTATTGGCGTGTGTGATTACGACGCAATCCACATGGTCGAGGGTATCCCCGAAATCGACTACGAGAAGTGCATCGGGTGCGGCGCCTGCACCAAAGCCTGTCCGCGAAACCTCCTGCCGAAAATCCCATTCAAAGAGGACCGCATGCTGGTGATTGCCTGCTCCAACAGGGAGCCCGGCAAAAACGTCAAGCAGGTGTGCAAGGTGGGCTGCATCGGCTGCAGCCTGTGCAAGCGCGCGGACGAGAGTATCTTCGAGGTAAGCAACAACCTCGCCACCATCAACTACGACAACTACACTACTGCGGCCGACATCAAGCGCAAAGCTATTGAGAAGTGTCCTACCGACGTGATGATCTACTTCGGCCGGACCGGGCCTACCTACGCCAAACCCCTCGCCAAAGCAGAGGCCGAGGCGGAAAAGGCCCGGCAAGAGGCTGAAGCAACCGCCGATTCTAAGTAGTTCGCGTCACTGTCTGTTCAACGCCCAATCCCCGCATCACGTATCGATCGCAGAGGAAAAACATGATCGCGACCGGGACGAGCGCGATCAGACTGGCGGCCATCAAGAGGTTTGCCCACGTGCCGGCCTGGGTCTGGTACATACGCAAGCCGAGCGAAATCGGGTATTTCGAGTAGTCGCCGAGGTAGATCAGCGGGTCGAGAAACTCCTGCCAATGATAGACGAAGCTGAGAACAGCCGCCGCTACGATGGCAGGCTTGACCATCGGGAGCAGGATGAGGCGATAGGTCTGCCAGGTAGTGGCCCCGTCGAGGCGGGCGGCGTCTTCGTAGTCCTGAGGGATCATGCGGAAGAACTGGCGGAACAGCAGCACGTTGAATGCTCCGCCGCCCAGCCAGGCCGGCACGATCAACGGTTTGTACGTACCCACCCATCCGAGAAGATCGTAGAGAAGGAAGCGCGGGATGAGCAGCACCTGAGCGGGTATCATCATCGAGATCAGCACGCAGATCAGCAGAGCACCTCGCCACCGGAACCGCAGACGTGCCAGGGCGAACCCAGCCATCGAAGAGGTGATAACCGCCCCTACGACCGAAGACAGGGTAATGACCAGCGAATTGACCAGAAAACGCGCCACCGGTAGCCGCGTTACCGCCTCGCCATAGTTGGACCACTGCGGATCATCCAGCGAGAAGGCGGGCGGATAAGTATAGACCTTCTCCAGCGGCATCAGGGACGATGCGAATGCCCACGCGATAGGCAACAGCGAGAACGCGCACAACAGCACTACTGCGCAGAGGATCAACGCGGTGGTCCACCAGCGACGCAGCCGAACCGGTAGGGGGGGCTTGAACGTTGTGGTTGCCCGGCAAAAGGCGGTCATCGCGAACCCTCCGACAAAGCGTCATGGACCCACTTCCGTGATGTCCACACCAGCGGCAGGATCACCACGAGCAGGATCGCGAAGAGAATCCACGCAAGCGCTGATCCATAACCGATGCGGTAGGGAGACTCGAAGGCGGTCTCGTAAATGTAGCGGACGTAGAACAGTAGCCCGTCACGCTGTGAGCTGTTTTGCAGCAGATACGATTCGTTGAACGCCTGCATCGAGAAGATACACGAGAACACCAGGTTAAAGAGGATTGCAGGGGTGATCTGAGGCAATGTGATCGAGCGGAAGCGAGCCCACGCGCCCGCGCCGTCGAGTCGGGCAGCCTGGTGAAGGTCGGGAGGCACGCGCCGGATCGCCGCCAGAAACACCAGCATGGCTGGTCCCATCGTCCAGATCGACATGATGATGACCGCGGGCTTGCACCATAAAGGCGAATGAAGCCAGGCAGGCACGGGCCAATCGCCGGTGCCATTGCCGGTCATCCACATTACGAGTGGATCAAGGCCGTCATAGACCAGCCGCAGGCATTGGTTGATCCATCCGAAGCGAGGATTGAAAAGCCAGCTCCAGATCATGACGGCAGCCACGCCGCCAAGCACGTGCGGCAGGTAGACGATCGTGCGGACAACTGACATGCCGCGCGCCCGCCTGTTTAGCAGAAGCGCGACCGCAAGTGAAACACACAGGCCAAGCGACACGGTGAACACTGTGAAGACCAGGCTGTTGTAGAGGGCCCTGTAGAAGCGAGCGTCCGCCGGTCGCCCTCCCAGCACGCCAAAGTACCACGGGTCCGACTCGGTCAGTGCGGCGGTCCCGTCCACTTCCAGAGCGTCTCGGTAATGTTCCAGCCCGACCCAGGTGACAGCCTCAAGCGAGAGATTCCCATCGGTGCGGACAAACGATAGCGCAAGCGAAGCCGCCATCGGCACAAGCGTGAGGAACAGAAACCCGGCGAGGAAGGGCAGAACAAACAGCCACACCTGTCGTGGCTGGCGCTTCATTGGTCCGCGCCTCTCGTTTGATCGGTGAAGTGCTCACCGATGACAGGGTCGCTTGCCAGTTCGATGAGGAAAGACTGTACGTCGCACGGACGGTCCGGATCGAGCAGGTCCTGCAGGTGACGGTTAATAGTGCGATCGATGACACCGAAGGCGGGGAGCATCGGTTGTGTGCGCGAATAGGAGAGTGCTTCGACGAAACGCCGGCGTCTGGGGTCGTTTGCATCACCGATAAACCGCGTCACGGATTCGGTCCGTGCCGGCAGGGCTCTGCCGGTTTGGGCGATGCGGTCTTGGACGGGCGCTGAAATGAGAAACTCGATAAATGCCAGGGCTGCCCGGCGGCGTAATGGAGGAAGATCATCGCGCATCACGACGGCGTCCCAGGTGATCCGCGTTACGCGCCCAGCAGGCCCGATGGGAATATGGGCGACGACGTAAGAATCCGCCAGCCGGGTCTTCGCGAGGAACGGCTGAAACCATGGGCCGTTGATGCACATACCCACCTTTCCAGTGAGAAAGCCGACGTCCTGGAAGAGCTGCGGTACCTCATCCTCGCGGGGACAGACTCGATCGCCGGTGACCAGCTCACGGTAGAAGCTCATCGCTTGCTGGGCTTCAGGGCCCATGAGCATCCACCGGCTGGACGTTTCGTCGGTGATGTCGGCTCCGAAGGACCACAGGAAAGGCAGGTAGTAAACCCAGCGGGTCTGCCAATATCCGAACTGATCGATCGCACCGTCGCCGTCGAAGTCGCAGGTGAGCTCCGTGGCGATCCTGTGGAAATCCGAAATGGTCCAGTCGTCGGCTGGGAGCGATACTTCTCTCCCAATGTGATTGCCCGCTTTTTCGAAGCACTCGGGGTTGCAGTAGATCAGGAGGTTGCCGCCGGAGATCGGTAGACCAAGCTGCTTACCTCCGTGCTGAAACGCGACCAACCCCACGGCGTCGAGCGATTCGCGCACATTCGGCGTGACGATCCGACCGACGTCAGCGAAGTTGTCGGCAAGCTCATGGAAAGGTCCTAATTGGACCAGGGCGACGTCGGGCAGCGTGTGGGAGACGATCTGCTGGCGCAGCTTCGTGTTATATCGCCCGGCAAACCCGACGATGTACTCCTGTTTGACGTGGGCGCCAGGATGGGTTTGCTCGAAGGAGTCTACGATGCTGCGCCAAAGAGCGAAGTCTTCAGCACCACCGAAGTGGGCGAACCTTATGATCTCGCTGTCGGTAGAGGCTGGGAAATGGCGAGCATGCGTGTCGCGGAAGAGCCACCACCCGATCACCAGGACGATTCCCAATCTGATGAGTGGTCGGACCGGAATGAAGCGGCGCCCGGACATCAAGTGGCATGTCCCCTTGGTCTACCGTACGGATGCGGGTGCCCCACTCCTTCCAGGGGTGGGGGACGGAGGCACCGACGACGCTCCGCAGCAGCCTCCAGCGCCGGCCAAGCACCAGTACCTCAATCTGCGGGATGGGTGGCCCGTGGCTTCAGCCTTGGGGGACACCAATTCAACCGTCGCAATCGTGTCCCCACATCTAAAGAGGTGGGCCACCCAACCCGGTTCTGCGTGGCGGATGACCGGTCCTTGTCTGCTGAACAGTGCAGGAATCCGGCCGCTCTTCAGGAACCGAAAGCGCTCTAACCTCCGGGCGAGCCGGCTTCGATTCGGGCGATCGAGGTGCTGTCGTCTACGACAATCACCGACAATTCTCCGTCTGGCTTGCGAAGTGTAAGCCGCTCAAGAACAAGCCTGCCACCAGGATCATGCGTGTACCAGCTCGCTGTAGGCTTCGTTTCCCACGAATCTACCACGCCTGACACCTGGGTCTCGGTGGTGTGCGTGCGGAGGCGCATCGTCTGGGTGACTCGAACCAGTGTGTCGGGCGGGAATGTCGATTCGTGCATGAGCGATGATCCTGATTTCGATTGTACTTCAACCACTCCGCCGGATCGGTAGGCGGTTTACGACTGTTCTACCGTGAATCTCAAGTCAAGCGGTTGAATCTGTCAAGCCGCGTGGCTTCGCTGGACTCAGAATTCGGGGATCGACGGTTCCGACTCGGAGCCCGATCATACCCGGTAGTGTAGAGTTGCGGTGAGCGGCGAGGTGGTGTTGAATACGGCTTCGGTAGGGACGACACCTTCAGTTTGGCACTGACGCGTCACCGCGTGTGGGTCTGCGGACTACTGTGCCGCTGCTTTCGAGCGGTGCGAGCGTTACAAGCGAGCATTACGATGGCCAGAACGGGTCTCTTGCAGGATGAGCGGTTTCAACGGCACTTGACGGGTCCGGGCCATCCGGAACGCCCCGAGCGACTTGCAGCCTTGGCAAAGGCGTTTGCTGAGCGAGGTCTGACCGACGCCTGCCAGGCAATCAAGGTGACGCCGGTGGACATGGACCTAGTGCTCGGCATTCATGCCGAGAGCTACGTCGAGAGGTTCGAGCAGGCGTGCGAGCACGGGTTGTCCTATATAGACGTGCCCGACAGCGCCATCTGCGATGAGAGCTACCGGATCGCTCAACTGGCAGCTGGAGCAGCGATCCAAGCCGTTGACGAAGTGATGGCTGGACGGTTGGACAACGCCTTCTGTCCGGTCCGGCCGCCGGGGCACCACGCCGAGCACGAGAGGTCGATGGGGTTTTGCATGTTCAACAACATCGCCCTGGCTGCCCGTCGTCTGATCGACCACCATGACCTGTCGCGCGTGCTGATCCTCGATTTCGACGTACATCACGGCAACGGTACGCAGCACATGTTTGAATCGGACCCGCGCGTGCTCTTCATTAGCATTCACGGCCATCCCAACGTTGTCTTCCCCGGTACGGGGTATCCGAGCGAGCGGGGCGTCGGGGAGGGGGAGGGACACACGCTGAATATCACGATGACCCCACATAGCGGCGATACGGACTACCGGCGCGCTTTTGACGATTCCATACATCCTGAGATCGAGCGCTACGCCCCGCAGTTCGTGCTGGTTGATGCCGGTTTTGACGCACATAAGCTTGACCCACTGGCTCCTGTCGATCTGGATACTGAGTCGTTCGGATGGATGACCGATGAACTGGTGGGTGTCGCCAAGCAGTACTGCGAAGGCAGAATCGTGAGCATGCTGGAGGGCGGGTATAGCCTCGAAGCCCTTTCGAAGTCGGGTGCGTTGCATCTGGAGAGGCTTCTGGATGCCTGAACGGGCGGGTTTGCGGGGCCCGACCTGTTCCTTAGTGTGAGGCGTCTTCTTGACATTTGCCCGAGGTTTCTGTCATGCTATCGGTGTGAAGTGGGCTAGCGTCGGATGATCGCCCCATACTGCGAGATTGGTTCATTCCCGGACCGGCGTACTGAAAGGAGAACAACATGAGACGTTTCAATACGAGTCGCATTGCAGCTTGCGCGTTGGCGCTGTTGTTCGCTTCGGCGCATTTGGCCTTCGCCAGGCCGCCGCAATCCAGGTCGAAGGCTCCCACGATCGATGAAGATGCAAAAGAGGTTTTCCAGGAGTTTTCCGACTACATGCGTAAGGTAGACAACTTCCGCGTGAATTTTCGGGTCGCGATTGATGCTCCCAGTCAGGGCGCCATCGGTTCCACGTTGGTGTTGAACTACGATTTTGCTGCCCAGCGCCCGAACAAGTTTGCGCTCCTGCCGAAAGGCAGCACACGTGGACTGACCATTGTCTGTGACGGGAGCAACCTCTACATCTACTCGCCCGTCACGAATCAGTATGTGGTGGAACCGGCTCCTTCGTCGTGGCAGGGCATGTTGAATTCCGAGCGTCTGACCACTGCCGAGTCCACCATGGCATCGGTTTTCTTCGCACAACTACTTCTTCAGGATAGCCCGTACGATTTCCTGATGATGGACGCCAAGAAATGCACCTACATATATGAAGAGGAAGACGCTGACGATCAATATGACGAATTCGCCGGCCCTAAATACCACCGTGTCGACTACGAGAAAAACGAACGTGGATCGCAGCTATGGTTCAAGGAGGGGGCAAAACCGCTGCTCTCCCGTGTGTCTTTGAGCAGCAACGATTTCGGCATTCAGATGTCCGGCAAATCGGGCCGCAGTCGTGGGGCAGCGGACGACATGGCCGTCACCTTCGGACAATGGAAGATCAACCGCCAGATGCCGTCTCGTCTGTTCCGGTTTCGCCCGTATGCCGGTGCCAAACAGGTTGACTCCTTCGACAAGCTGATGCTCAGCAAGGACTTCAAACCGCTACTCGATGAGGAGGCACCTTCGTTAAGCCTCGAGCAGATGGGAAGAGACAAGTTCGACCTGAAAAAGCACAGGGACAAGGAAGTAGTCGTCTTGTGCTTTTGGAAATCCTCGAACGCCTTCTCCTTTCAGAGCATGGTGGGGCTCGGCATGATCTCCGAAACCTACAAGGACAAGGGCGTCGTGTTCTATGGGGTAAACCAGAAAGACAACGACGATAAGATCCGCAGCATGCTGAGCGGGGCGAACCTCAGCCTTAATATCATCAAGGACAAGGAGGGCGCTCTTGCCGACATGTTCAAGGTGAGGGGGCTCCCACATGTCGTGATCATTGACAAGAGGGGATACGTCAGGGTCGTCCATTCGGGCTTGCCGGCGGATGCAGCCTCCGCTTTCCCGGCGGAACTGGATGAGGTTCTCGCCAGGAAGGCCAGGAGCAAGAGAAGGCCGTGACAAGTGTGAGTGAGTGCTGATTGTTTGGATCGCATGGCCTAGCGGCCCACCTGTTTGGAGATGGGAAGCGCGGGCATATAGGAGGTGTCTGGATAACCTCCTCGGCACCTTCTCTGTCAGGGCGAGGGTTCGATGCCTCCGGGGAGTGGGGCGGTTTGAAGGACGGCCAGGAGGAATCGGTCTAGGTTTGCGGGTTGGATGTCGGCCCTGTCTTGCAGGTCGACGACCTTCTCTTCGATCAGGCGATTGTAAGCCTCCTGGAAGCTTCGGTTTCTCAGCTCAGTCTGGACGACCTGGAAATCCGGCTCTGCTCCGGGGTCGTTTTCGTCACACCGCACAATGAAGAAGCTCTCATCGGTTTCAATTATGTCGCTGACCTGTTGGGCTTTGAGGGTATAGAGAGCTTCGACAGCCGGCGTGAATCGTTCACGAACGCCGTCGATCGTAACCCAACCCCACACGCCTCCCTCATCGGCGTGCAAACCGTCGGAAAACTCGCGGGCAACATCCGAGAAGGGCGTTTCGCGGAGACTGTCGCGCGCCTGTTCGATCCTCTCGCGAGCGATGGTGCGGGCGGCCACCAGCTGTTCCGGTGTTGGGTGGGTTGTTCCTTCAGGCAAGCACCTACGCACGCGCACGTCGATCAGCGACATGCTACTGCGGGCAGGGCGACGCCACTCATCGAGATTGGCATTGAACATGGCCAGCAGTTCGTCGCGGGTAGGCTCGGGCACTTTTGGTTTGAGGTTCATCTCCAGATATCGCCCGACGACGATCTGCCGGCTGATGGACGTCCAGACATCGTCGAGGGTCTGCCCCTTGGTTTCGAGCTCTTTTTCGAATCGACGTTGCACGCCGCCGTATCTGGTGTTGACCATTCTGCGAATCTCGTCGTCAGCCATCTTGCCGATTGCGGTTTGCTCCTCAGAAGAGAGCCTGGCGGAACTCTTCTGATGAAGAAGCACCTCGGCGATCTTGTCCCTGACGGCTGAGGCAGCCACACGCAGGCGGTACTGGCTGTACTGGTCCGGCGGAAGTGTCCTGGATTTTTCCAGGAGGTCGTCATACGGATTGCGAAGAATCTGATCGGCGTAGGTTGTTTCGCCGTTGATGACAAGCCTTGACACCGGGCCAGTGGCGTCCGGGTCGTCGGCTGAGGCGGCGCGGACCGCCTCGGAGGCTGATCCTCTGCGCGAGTGATCCTGGCGGGACGCCGCGGCGCCGGTTCGTCTTTCCGGCGTGTCTGACGGCGCAGTGCATCCACAGATGATCGCGAAGACAAGTGACAGAACGGTGAGATGAGAGCACTTCACGCGGAGGACTCCGTTTTATTCAGGTTTCTGTTGAACATGGCGCGCAGGACGGTCAGAAGCGTGGGCGGTTCGAGATAGGCGGGCGGTAGCCTCAAATGTATCGTTTTCGAGTCCGGCAATCGAACACTCCCCGGCGCGTCGGCAAACAGCGTTTCAACGGTCGCCATCGTGTCAATCGTGAATATGACGTCAGGTGGTCGGCGACTTATCGAGCGGATACCCAGCGCCCTGGCAGCGACACGAAGCTCCGCCAGATCGAGCATCAGATTCACCTGGGACGGCGTCTGTCCGAAGGCGTCGACGAGGTCCCTGCGCAGCTGCGCCAGGTCCGCCGTCGTCGTGCAGGTGGCCATCCGGCGGTAGATCTCGATACGCGACCGATCGGACGCTATATAGTGTGCGGGCAAGTGGGCGGATACGTCAAGATCAATCTGGGTTGCCGGCGGCGGTGGCGGCGGCTCGTTCTTGAGTCGTCGTGCCGCCTGATCGAGCAGTTGGCAGTATAGCTCATACCCGACGGCAGCGATCTCTCCACTTTGCTCCTTGCCCAACAGGTTGCCCGCTCCTCGGATTTCCAAATCTCGCATGGCGATCTGGAATCCGGCGCCAAGCTCGCTGAACTCTTCGATGGCTTTGAGTCTTTTCATCGCTTTGGGGGCAAGAGGGCGGTCAGGCGGTATCAGCAGATAGCAGTAGGCCCGGTGTTTGGAACGACCCACGCGACCGCGAAGTTGGTGGAGGTCTGCCAGACCGAAGCGGTCCACACGGTTGATGAAAATCGTGTTCACCGTCGGTATGTCGATTCCGCTCTCGATGATCGTGGTTGCCACCAGCACGTCAGCCTCTCGGCGTACGAAGCGGTGCATGACCTTTTCCAACTCGCCGGCCTTCATCTGTCCATGCCCGACGATTATGCGAGCTTCGGGAATGATTCGTTGAAGCCCATCCGCCACCGATTGGATGTCTCGGACATAGTTGTGCACGAAATACACCTGACCGTCGCGGTTCATCTCGCGGATGATGGCGTCGCGGATCAGCGTCTTGTTGAACGGACAAACCTGTGTGGCGATCGATCGGCGATCGACCGGCGGCGTTTGCAGGGCGCTGATGTCTCGAATACCCACAAGAGACATGTGGAGCGTACGTGGGATGGGTGTTGCCGTCAGAGTCAAGACGTCGACCGTTTCACGCATGGCTCTGAGACGCTCTTTGTGTTCGACGCCGAACCGCTGCTCTTCGTCGATGATTGCCAGTCCCAGGTCGGCGAACCCCACATCCTTGCTGAGCAGACGGTGGGTACCGATGACGATGTCTATGTGGCCTTTCTTAGCCTGTTTGATGATCCTCGATTGTTCAGAAGCGCTGCGAAAGCGAGAAAGACACCCGATTACGAAGGGATAGTCCGCCATACGTTCCACAAAGGTCTCGTAGTGCTGCTCGGCAAGAACAGTGGTGGGGACAAGAACAGCCACCTGCCGCCCGTACTCCGCCACCTTGAAGGCGGCACGCATGGCAAGTTCCGTCTTTCCGTATCCGACATCACCGCATACCAGGCGATCCATAGGACGTGGGTGTTGGAGGTCGCGACGGATTTCGCCGGCTACCGTCAACTGGTCTTCGGTCTCATCATAGAAGAAGGACGCCTCGAACTCCTTTTGCCATTCGGTGTCGGGCGGGTAGGGCAGGCCGTGTTCCTGTCGGCGGGCGACCTGGACGCGTAGCAGTTGTTCGGCCAATTCGGAAACAGCTTCTGCCACATCCTCTTTGGTCTTGTTCCAGCGCTTGCCGCCAAGCTTGGAGAGTTTCGGCTTGATCCCGCCGGCACCGATGTACTTCTGGACCAAGTCTATCTGAGAGATGGGCACGTGGACGCGAGCCTCGTCGGCGTATTCGATCGAAAGGAACTCTTCTGTCGTTCCGGTTCCCGCCTTGGAGATCTTCTCCATGCCACGAAAGACCCCGATACCGTGCACCAGGTGTACGACAGTGTCGCCGACGTTCAGGTCCATCCACGATTCGATGGGTCTGCCGGCGTGAATCCGACGGAGACGCCGTCGCTGCCGATAGCGATGGAAGATCTCGTGATGGGCGACGACGATGGTCTTGGTGGGACGCCATTCAAACCCGCTGTGCATGACTCCGATGAGCAACTTTATTGATGACACCGTTTGAGGAGCCTGCTCCAAGATCATCTCGGAAAGTCTCTGCCGCTCGCCTTCGTTGTCGCAGATAACATATACCTTGTGGTCTGCTGCGGCTTCGCACAGGCTGGCCACGACGTCCGACGCCTTGCCTTCGAAACGTGCCAGGGAAGCAACGTCGAAGTGGAAGTGGTCTTCCTGCTTTGCGGCGGCGGCTCCGAATCGCGATAGGTGCAACTGGTCAAAGCGGGCAGCACTCTCGAGAATATGGTCTACCGTAAACAGGCGGTCCGACTCGCCGAGACGCCGCAGAAACGTCTCGCCCATCTCTTGAAGCTCCGTCGGTGCGTCCAGGACGATCAGCGCGTCGTTCGGCAGGTAATCTAGAAAGTCCGTTTGGCGACCTGTCCGTTCTGACTCGCCGCTTGGGACGGCGCATATGGAGATTGACTGGATCGTTTCATGTGATCGCTGGGTGCTGATGTCGAAGCGGCGGATCGACTCGACCTGATCGTCGAGGAACTGGATGCGGTATGGATAGGCTTCTCCTGGAACGAAGAGATCGACGATGTCACCTCGCCGCGCAACATCGCCGGGCGATTCGATCCTGTCGAGCCTCTCAAACGCCCGCTCGATCGCCCAGGCGACCAAGGTGTCCGGCGGGCTTGTTCCCAACTGTGGTGTCGGACTGCCGGTAACCAGAGGCAGGGTGTTGGCGTCAAGCAGGTCCCGTGTGGGCACGGGTTGGAGCAGAGCTTGCAGCGGACATAAAATTACTCTTGACAGCCGCTTTGATGAAGACGTGTCATCTGAAGCGAACTTGCCGCAGACGCTGAGGCGTTCCGCCTGAATCTCACCGGCGGCTGCTCCCTTCCCTGGCAGGGTCTCCCAGGCTGGCAGCAGTTCGCAGGAGCGTCCCAGGAACAGCTCAATGTCATCTTGAACTTGGTCAGCTTGTTCGAGGTGGGGGGTTACATAGAGAACAACCGGTCTGGCGGCGGTGTGGGCGACGACCATGGGCGCAGCGGACCCCCACAGGCCTGAAGCGTGAACCACGCCCACCGCATCGGCAAGGCGGTTCTTCAGGCGAGCGAGTGTCGGATCGGAGGCGATCGGTTGGATCACCATGGCGTGGCGGAGATCATAAGCGAGCTACCCGCAAAATCAAACCCTGTCAGATTCTGTATGGGAAAGACATCTTCCCACAAATATCAACATCGTTAGCGTGGCAACCTGCCGACACCAACGGTATGCTCTAGGTGTCGCCTGCGTAACATTGGTTCCTGTCTTGTGGTTACCGGCCCTCGCACCCTTCAGGCGAACTTGGCGAGATGGACGGTCCTGAATGTGTTGCTCGATAGAGCGGAGGAGAGTTCAGCCATGCGAACACGCACTAGCAATAGTTCCATCTTCCTGTGCGGTGTCCTTTCGGCTGTTGCGTTCGGTTTTTTCCCGTCAGGCTCACTTGCCGGTGAGTTGCCCTCGAACTTCACCCTTACCAAAGCGATCCCCGGCGATTGCTGGATGGTCATCAACGGCGTCCACAACCCTGAGCGTGACTGGATCGAGAAGGAATGGACCGAGGTTCTCGATGCCTTCAAGAAGAGCGGTATCACCCAGGACCTCTTCACGTTGTTCCTGTCGCACTTGAGCGAAGAGGATCGCGCGGAAACCGAAGCGCTGGTTGCGACGTTCGAGAAACTGATCACGGATGTGAAGTGGGGCGATCTGGTGCGTCGGGAGGTGGTCTTTGCCGAACGTCTTACGCCTCCTTTGCCTTCCTATATCATCTTGACGCGTGGAGCACCCGGTAGCGCCGAGAACAACGCGACCGCTATTGCGGCGATCATGAAGCAGATCGTATCGATGACGGGTGAGGTCGAGGTCAAGGAAAGCAAGCTCCACGGCGCGGACCTCTGGTCGATAGAGTTGAACCGCATGGCAGAGTTGCGTTTCCAGATCGACCTTTTTCGCCGGGGCGATGTTGTCGGACTGGTCTTCGCCCAAAACGGGGCTGCGGATATTCTGGGCCTGTTGGCCGGCAAGGGTGAGGTCAAGTCCATTGTCGACAACCCGCGTTTCAAGAAGGCGATTTCCCAGGTTGCAACGCCCGAAGACATGGTGGGCTACTTCGACTATCGCAAGGTCTTCTCCGATGTTCGTGGTATGGTGGACTGGGGCGTGTCCCGGCACAATGACCCTTCGGGAGCGGATCCGAAAGTCGTTAATACGATCGACAAGATCCTCGCGATGGTGGATGTCGGCGACTACGGCATCATGACCATGCGGACCGAGGGTCTCAGTGAGATCACCGAGCAGTTGACGGTCCTTCAGGCTGATAAGCTGGATACCCCGTTGGCGCGCTGTTTTCTAGACCGCAAGTCCTTCAAGAAGTTCGACAAGTATGTGCCCAAAGACGCAACCGGTTTTAGCGTGTCTACCTTCTTTGATCTTGGATTGGTCTACCACACGATACTTAAGTTCATCGAAGAGAATGTCCCCGACGGTCGGGAGGGTATTGCCGAATTCAAAGAGCTGCTCGCCGAGATTGACTTCGATCCGGACGTCGATCTGTTCAGCTGGTACAGCGGCGAGATCATATCCATCCAGATGCCCGCAGCCGTCGTAACGCCGTTTGGCGGGGCGGACTCCGTGGTCATGATCCGGGTCAAGGACGCAGCCCTGGCGTCAGCGAAGGTGAACACGGCCATCACCAAGTTGAGTGAATTCATCGCAAAGAACATGGACCAACCCCTCACCATCACGCCGGCTGCTGTCGAGGCTGGAGGGTTCCAGAAGGTGACTCACCCGATGGTGGCGATGATGCTCGCGCCCGTCGTGGGCATCGCGGATGATGAGTGGTTAGTGATCGGGACGTCAGCACAATCAGTCGATAAGTGTCTGGCTGTGGCGGCTGGCAAGGCGCCGTCCTTCCGTGAGAACCCCCGATTCAAGAAGGAAGGGATCATCCCGACCGGTCCTGTAGCCGGTGCGTCCTTCACCGACATCTCCAAGTTGGGTGAGGAGATGGCTGCTGTCATTGGCATGATCGGAATGTTCGGCGGACTGGGCATAGCCGGAATACCCAATGACGATCCCGAAGCCGCTGAGGTCAAGCAAACTCTGCAGAAGCTCTTCGGCATCATGATGAAGCTAAGCCCGGTCGTGGCGAAGATAGATTTCTTCAGTTCCAAAGCTTCTTTGGCGACCATTGATGGGCATCTTATCCGAATGAAGAATGTAACGACCTACAAGGCTCCAGTGCAGGAGAAGAGCACTCAGACCGCAACCGGCCCCCCTTTGCAGTAGTGTGATAACGTGGATTCTGCAGCGTTCGTGGCACCCTCACAACCCATCAATCGATGGTTGACAGGGTGCTGCGGTCGCAGGTTGACACCGCCACCGTAATGTTTCCTGTGTTACTGGTGACGAGAGGGGTCAAGTGCGTCAGTAGCGAACCTCTTATGGGCTCGCCTTACCCGTCCCCGTCGTCCATGTCTTGTCGTTGGCCGTGTGCTTCGGCGATCGCAGTGGTAATCTGTTGTGCGTGTCCGAGCCGATCTTGCAAGTGTGCCGCCTCTCCGCGAAAACACCGTGGCGATTAGCTGCCGTGGTGTACAATTCAATGGCGGGAAACCGTGTCGGGGCGAGCGTGATGGGTTTGAGCGTCGACGGCGGACGTCAGGGTGAGCAGTCGAAAGGCTCCCCATTGCGTTGTTGTGAGATTAGAGTCATAGAGCAACGGCTCAAGACGATGCGGCGTTTAAGGCAACGTTCTGTCGGGCTGGTGTCGGCAGTTTTTCTTCGAGGTGCAGCATGTCGGGAAGATGGATGACAGGCGATTCGACGACTGCCAAGCTGGTCGAGAAGCAAATGCGCAATTGGGAGATCGCCCGTTCACAACGGATCGAGTCCCCGGCCACGGAGGATGAGGGTGTCGCGCAGTTTCTGGCGATCTCGCGCAGGCCCGGAGCGGGTGGCGCACGACTTGCGGGGATGCTCAGCGAGACCCTGGGTTGGCCTGTCTTCGATAAACAGATCTTGGACGCGATGGCCGGTGATGACACGATTCGCCGGCAGGTTTATGAATCGATGGACGAACGCGACGTCGGATGGTTCGAGGAGACGTTGCGGGTGTTCATGCAGGGCGAGTTCGAGACCAACGATTACTTCCGGCAGCTTACTCATACGGTGCTGTCGCTCGCTCGCCAGGGCAGCGCAATCTTCTTGGGAAGAGGTATCGATCTGATCCTACCCCCGAGTCGCGGCTTGCGCGTCAGGCTCATCGCGAGTTGGGAGCGATGCGCGGAGCGTTACGCCAAGCGCCACGACATGACCGTTGCGGAGGCGACTGAACAGATCGAACGTCACGAACAACAGATCGCGGAGTTCATCCGCCACCAGTTCAATCGAGACCATACCGACCCCACCAGGCACGACCTTGTAGTCAACATGGATCGCTTCACGCCGGAAGAAGCACTCGATATCGTTGTCGGCGTCTTGCGTTCCCGTGGGGGCGAGCCCGCGGCGTGACGTGGGAGAAGATGTCAGGACGAGTCCTGCAAGATGCCTCGCGATGGCAAGAACAACATCCTGAAGTTTGCTATTTCACGTTAGCCACCCAGGGCTAGCATGGTGCTGGATTGGTTTTGAGGTCCGATCAGGCGTTTGCCGGCGACGGCTTGTCGAAGGGTGACGTCGGCGCCTTCGGCGTCGAGTTGCTGCCCATCCCACCATTGGGTCAACGGGAAGCGCGTTTTGTCGTGCAGGCAGGCGACCAGCCAACCGCCAGAAGTCACTCGCAGGCGACGGCAGCGGGAACAGAACGGATGGGTCATGGGGGCGATGATCCCGACAACGCCGTGCAGCCCTTGACCCGCGGCTGCGTAGTCCGTCGCGGGCTGACCGACCGAATGGGCAATCGGGCGAAGATCGAACCTCTCGGAGAGCCGGTCGAGAATCTCTGATTGACCCACCAGATGCTGATCGACCATATGTGCCAGTGGTCCGATCGGCATCACCTCCAAGAACCGCACGATACACTCGTGCCTGAGACCCCACTCAGCCATGTCCGCCAGCTCGTGGTCGTTGAGTCCGCGCTGGGCGACGATGTTGATCTTCACGGGCGTCAGACCCGCTCGGACCGCTGCCTTGATTCCGGAAAGAGTACGCTCGATCTTCCCGCCGCGAGTCAGATGTTCGTAACGCTTCGGATCGAGAGTATCCAGTGAGATGTTGATTCGAGACAGACCCGCATCCGCCAACAGGCCAGCCATCCGCGCCAGCATTTGTCCGTTGGTCGTGAGCGTAAGTTGCCGCAATGAGCGAAGTCCACGCAGCCTCTCAATAAGCGGGATCAACCCAGGGTAGAGCAGTGGCTCGCCGCCGGTCAAGCGAACGTGGCTGATTCCGTGGGCGTCGCTGAGCCAGCGAACGATAGCAAAAGCCAGGTCGGAATCGATCACCTGACAATCAGGGTGTCCGGCCTCGGGCGCACAGTAACGGCACGCCAAGTTGCAGTAGTCGGTCAGCGACAGGCGCAGGTGATCGATTTGTCGTCCACAGCCATCGAGCATGAATAAACCTCGGGCTCATCCGTCATGATACAGAAACAATCCTGGTTGTCGAATCTTCTGTCCATTCTTCTCGAACAGAGCAGGCAGGCCGACGCCCCGCCATGGTCCAGCAGGCGATCCGGATATTGCGGCGCGGCGATCAGGGCGAGAGAGAAGGTGCCAGGAAGGTCGTTCTGGCATGTCAATCAAACCCAGAAACCCTGGCGGGAGGCCCACGTGCGTGCGACGGGCGGCCTCCCGGTAAGTGCCAATCCCACATCCTCCGTTGCCGAACGTGGCCACACCCGAACGGCAGAAGCGGGCGGTCTTCCTACTTTGGCGAAGTGGAGTATACTTAGGTCGGCTTCGGAGTGAGGAGTCAGCCATGCTCGTAGTAGAACTGACCGAACACATCAAAGCTCCCATAGAGCGCATATGGGAGTTGGTTGCCAACCCCCATCGGCAGCACGAGTTCGTAAGTTACCGCGTCATTTCCACGCGGCAGATCAACGCCGCCGATTTGGGCTGTGAATACGCTTGGAATGAACAAGGTATCTTGCTGGGGAAGCGCTACGACTGTGACTGCCGCGTCTTTGGATGGGAACCTCCCCAGTGGTACTGCTTTGGAACGCCCAAACTCTTCCAAGTCAGCTTCGAACTGGAAGCGGACGACCAAGGCACCAAGCTCCTCTATCGCGTGGAACTACCCCAAACGCAAGAGCAGAAGCGAGACCCCTACGACGAACTCTGCAACCGGACAATCCGCCAGATCAAGGTGCTCATCGAAGGTAAGGCCACATCACCTGAGGCATAGCGTTGCTTGCAAGGGATTGGCCCAATAGCCCGTCAGGACTCGGGCTTCCATTCCTTGCGGGGCAAAGAGAAAATGAAGCACGACCCCTGGTCGGGTTCCGATGAAGCGGAGATGCTGCCGCCCAACACCTGGATGATCCCGTGAGCGATGGCCAGGCCCAGGCCGGTCGCCTGTTCTGTTCCGCCGCCAAGAACGCCTTTGGTGCTCCAAAACGGCTCGAAGACGCGGGAGAGCGCCTCGCAGTCAAGCCCGCATCCGGTATCCCCGACGCTGGTGGTCAGCCAGCGGTCATCGATCTCGACGCCGATTCTCAGCGAACCACCGTCGGACATTGCTTCGATCGCGTTTTCGACGATATTGCCCAAAACCGTCGTTACTTGCACGCCGGGGACGGGCACATTGAGCGACGCCGGAATGTCGACGTCCAGCTCGATTCTCCGCGCTTGCAGTACCGGTTTAATGCGGTCGGTAAGCGCATGAATGATCTCGGCGTAGTTGCACAGATCTTGAGCTATCGTCTCGCCCTCGGCGAAGCGGAGGAGCCCCTTCAGCAACGTCGTCGCCTTGCTGAGGGCTTCGCTGGCCTTGGCGAGCGTTCGGCGTTTGACGTCCGGATCCTTGCTGGAATCGGCGTAATCCACGCTCGTTACGACTCCGCCGAGGATGTTGTTGAAGTGGTGGGCCATAGCGCCGGCCATTCGACCCAGTGAAGCCATTTTACGATTTTCGTGCAGTTGGGTTTGCAGGCTTATCCGTCGCGTGATGTCGCGGAAACAGGCTGACGCGCCGACTCGCTGGCCGGACTCAAGCGCGATCGGCGAAATGGTCGCAATCAGCTCCCGCGTGACGCCCTGGAGGTCCTTGAACTGAAACTCCAGATCGCCGCTTTCGCCGTGCTCGATCGCCCGTTGGAGGAGACTCGCGCCTTCGTCCTGCCTGTCTTCAGGTAGCACCTGAACAGCGGCTTGCCCGACCATGCCAGAAAGGGCCGGACCGAACATCGCCGACGCGGCTGCGTTGAACGATCTGATAGCCAGACACTCGTCCGCAGCCACAAACGCCACGCCGGTGTGTTCAAACAGGTGGCGGTAGAAGTCCTCGCTACCCATGTTGCCGGTCGCTTCAGTCATGGCATAACCGTCTGCGAGGTTAAGTGCTGATCCGTCTCGACTGCGAAGGGTCTTGGCGTAATGCAGATCACCGATTCAAACGGCACTCCCGAACGCTTGGCGGAGAAAAACCGGCTTCCGACCAAATAGTCGTTGTCGGCTTCGTCGCCAGGCCCAATGACCAGAAACTCGCCCGGACGCAGGGTCAGAAGTACGCTAAGATCTTCAAAACGGAAATGGTCGTAGGCGGGCACTTGTCGGATCACGCCGTTTCGGTTCTCCCACACCATGGTTCCGAGATCGCGACGGACCTCGAACACCAGGCTCACGTCGGTGCATCCGTCCAGTTCCGGATGGAGCAGGTAATCCAGATGCAGGAGTTTTTCGCCGGCGGGGATCGGTTTGCCCGCCAGCCGACCTGAACGGTCGTAGCAGAAGATCGTCTCTTGCTCGGGCATGGCGCCCAACTCGATCGAGAACGGGATACCTCCCTGCACCACTTGGTGATACTCGCTGGGCCGCGCCCTGGCCGAATCGAAGATAGTCTGCAAGGCGGGCCAGACGCTTTCGGGGGCCGCTCCAACACGAATCCCGTTCCGCGCCAAAGTCGCGACCAATCGCGAATCCGGGCGTAGCTCGTCGATGTGGTTCCATATCTTCTTGGAATGGCGGACAGCGTCCATCGGCAAGTCAACCCGCAAGATGTCGAACCGTATACGCACAACGCGATCGGGCCTGTTGCGATCAGCGGATTGGGAATAGCGAGAGTAGTGAGATTCGTCGGTGAGGGTTTGATCTGGCAGTTCGTGGGCGCGCCGGCCATCCTGCCCCCAGGGACGCTGAACGGAGCACCCCGCAAGACCGACCAAGGCCACAACCGCGATGAACAAACGCCGCACCAAGACTTTCGACCCCTTCCTGTAACAGGAAGGCAAAAGTCTATTTCCCACTGACTACGGCGTCAAGGTGAGACCTGCATGGGGCCCGCGTCAGGTTTGTGGAACTGGTAAACCGAGCCCTAAGCGCCAGCGCGGGGTCTTCTTGGGTAGACCATAAGTCTTCGGACCCGCTCGCTTGCGCTCGGGACTCTGGTCAGGTGCCCGACGCGGGCGATGTCACGCGACACGTCGTTGTTTCGCGACCCGCCGGAAGCGTCATGGACCCGACGATCATCACTCCAGGTGTTCAAACACAAAAGCGGTGGCGGGATCGCTGCCCGCGTACAAGATGAACGAGCCATCGCCCTCGAATGCTCGGATGACCGCGGGGATGCTCTGATCTCCATTGGTCAGTGTGATGTTCACGCTCGTCTCACCACGTCCGAGTGGCGACCCGATACCCGTGACACCGGCTTTCGGGATGGAAAGCAGTGCGGTATCGACCGGCGACCGACTGAAACGAAGCAAGCGGACCTCGGGACGGGCTATCGCGTCGATGAGGAGGCTGTCGTGTCTGAGGCGAACAAGATTCCCGGGAGATTTACGCCATACACCGGCGAGCGAATCCGGCGTCAGTCGATCAGCCGTAGGGAGGTTCACATGTCCTGCCGAACGACCATCCATCAGCAATGCCAATGTCTTGACACTTTCCGGCAAGACGAAAACAACGTCAATGGCAAGTTCTTCGCCTGGAAGAGCTTCGACCGGTGCAGGAGACACTGGAGAGACAGCATCACAGGAGGCGGTCAGCCGACCGATCGGATCGTATGTTCTGCCACCCTGCCGAAGCTGGATCGTCGAGTCCTTCCCCTCTGCAGGGACAATCTGCAGGTTGCGTTGCTCCTTCCCGTCCCATGTGAGCTCAAGTGATACGACAGCGAACCGCCAGCCCGGCGGCGCCGGTTGAAACATCCTCCGCGTTCCTGACTCGCCGGTCCGATCGAAGAGAAACACCCTTGCACTCGTGGTCACATCTCCGTATCGCCATCGTTCTGCCTTGACTGCCTGCGCCCTTCCGGATCGAGAGGCTGACCTGCGATCCTGGCTGGCTCCTTCTCGGGCAAGCGCGCCGCGCCGCCGTCCGCTCTTTCGCCGATCCTGCGAAGCCTTGCTCCGTCTTGTCCGCTCCCTCGATGCGCGATCCGCCCTGTCTGTTTTGACAGCTTCGCCGGTGGTTCCTGCATCGGCGACATCCTGCGACTGATCCGTGGCACCTTCGTCAATCGCGGTCGGCATGTCCTGGGCCGGCGGAACCAGAAAGACAACTCCCGCCACCACCAAAGCAACGCCGACGAAGACCACCGGGAAAAAAACCTGAGGGGAAAAAGTCGGCTCCCTAGAAGCTCTCATCTGTCTGCCTCCACCAGGTTAGTATACCGCCTTGACCATGTCCCTATCGATACCTGGCTGCGACGGGCATTCGCCGCCCGGTTCCGAACGCCCGACTGGTCACCTTCAGCCCCACTGCCGCCTGTTTCCGTTTGTATTCGTTGAGGTCGACGAGACGAGCGATGCGCTCCACAAGCGCCCGATCGAAACCGGCTTTGGCAATCGTGTCGACCGATTCTTCACGCTCCACATAGCCTTCGAGAATCGCGTCCAGAACGTCGTAAGGGGGCAACGAATCCTGATCGGTCTGGTCTGGACAAAGCTCAGCCGACGGCGGCTTGTCGATCGAACGCCGCGGAATGCAGGGCTTGTCAGACGTCGCATTCATGAGCTCAGCCAGTTCGTAAACTACCGTCTTCGGGACGTCGCTGAGCACCGCAAGCCCGCCGCACATGTCGCCGTAAAGCGTGCAGTACCCGACCGCCAACTCGCTCTTGTTGCCTGTCGTGAGCAGGAGGTAGCCGAACTTGTTGGACAGCGACATCAGGAAGTTCCCACGGATGCGGGCCTGGATGTTCTCTTCGGTGACGCCGGGGCGGCGATCGGCGAACAGCGGTTGCATGGCCTGCTCAACGGCACGGTGCGATTTTTCGATCGAGACTATGTCCATCAAGATACCCAGGTTGTCAGCCAGTTCTTGGGCGTCTTCGATACTGTGGTCGCTGCTGTAGCGTGAGGGCATGGCCAGCCCGTGAACTCGCTCGGCGCCGAGGGCCTCGACCGCAACGGCAGCCGTCACGGCAGAATCGATGCCACCGGATAAACCTATGATGACCTCTGCAAACCCGCACTTGCGAACATAATCGCGCGTTCCGACCACGAGCGCCCTCCGAATGCTGTTGACCCGATCGGGATAGGGCTCGATGCGATTAGCGCCGGCGTCCGCCATGTCAAAGACCAGCAGGTCTTCGGCGAACGCCTTTGCCCGAGCGGTAAGCAGGCCAGCAGAGTCGAACACGGCGCTCGCTCCGTCGAAGAGCAAGTCATCGTTTCCGCCGATCTGGTTCACGCAAACCACCGGCACGCGGTGTTCGCGCGCCTGGCCTGCAAAAAGGGATTCACGGATCTTCAGCTTTCCGGCTTCAAACGGCGAAGCCGCTATGTTCAGAATCAGCTTGGCCCCGGCTTTCACCGTCCGCCCGACAGGGTCCCGGTCGTAAACCCGACGAGCCCCGAATTGCTCGTCACCCCACAAGTCCTCACAAATGGTCAGACCGACTCGCAGGCAACCGTCGCCGTCAGGCACGTCAAAGACGGCACTTTCACTTCCAGGGTTGAAGTACCTGGTCTCGTCAAACACGTCGTAGGTGGGAAGCAGGTTCTTGGCATAGGACAGTTCGATGCGTCCGTTTCGACAGACAGCCGCACTGTTCAATAGCCCCGTGCCATCGCCCGTAGGGTCTCGCTGGACGTAGCCGACCACGGCTGTTATGTCGATGCAGGCCGAAGCTATCGAGGTGAGAACCTCGACGTTCCTATCAACCAACGCGCGCCGCAGAAGCAGGTCCTTCGGTGGATATCCGAGGGTTACAAGCTCTTGAAACACAACAAGTTGCACACCCTTGGATCTTGCTTCGGCGATGCCCGATATGACTTGCCGGGCATTCCCGTCGATGTCGCCGACCGTTGCGTTTACCTGGGCGAGGGCGATTCTCATGAGCTGCGTTGCCTGTGGATTTGGTCCGTCGGTACCGCCTTTGGATTGTAGCCAAAAAGCACCGGTCTGCGTAGTCCTCTGATACGCCCAAAACTGCCGGTTACAGAGAGACGCTACCAGATCTGAATCGTGAGGGAGCAAAGACACAGACGATGACAGCCGCAGGGAAGCAGAGGGCGGTTGTCCTAACGATCTCGGTTCGGATGACCCGCGGGGGCACGTGTGATACGACAGCGGATATCCGTGGGGAGGAACCCGGTCTTTCGGACAGGTCCAGAGCCATCGTACCGGGGAACGACCATTCAGGTCGTTTTCATCAGGAAGTCCAGCAGGCCAAAGTAGAGAGCCAGAACGACGACGGCGAGAATGGACACGGGGCTAGACATCGTAAACTCCTCCATTAAGGGATCTGTGCCAAGAGAAACAGAAGCCGCCACGGTCTTGGCGGGTGTCGTACGCTGCATCGGACCCGGGATACGGTGGGCGATGGCCTGTCAAACCGTCGACACCAACCCGAAGAGCGTTGCGGCGTATACCAGGCCGAAAAAGACGATCGCTACTATGATGGCGTTGAACATTGCGTCGCTCCACTGCAAGCGGTTCGGCGGACTACAGAGCACTCTCGGTTTCCGTATGGCGGTCGGCTTCTGGCACCATCCGGCAGAAAGACACTGTTCGACCGCTACACAAAACTGAGGTTTGCTCTAGAACCCGGAATCATGGGCCTGTCGCATTTCGCCCGCAGTTTACCCTGCGGACTGGGCTTCCGGCAAGGACCGGTCTTGTGATCAGGGGCCGCCTTGACATCCCGGCGGTCCACCGTACACTTACTCTTCAATCGTCAAGAGACGAGGGCGACTTTGGTCAGGTGTGTGTGGATTATGCTCACAAGTTCCGTCAATCTGGTTCTGGTGCCGCCGACACAGGTCGGAACCGCATTTCCCGCTGGAGGTAGCGCCCCCTGACCCGACTGTTCTTGCTCCCATGAGTTTGTCGGCCCCGGGGCTCCCAATGGTCCCCGGGGTCTTTTGTTTGCTGGTAAGGGTTTGCTGTGGTTACTGACAAGACAACTCATCTCGAATTGCCCGACCCCGCCCAAAGAAGGGACGAGCTGCGCAATGTCATCGCAATGACCGTTCCGGTGGTCATTACGACGACCTCGCGGGCAATGATGGATGTAGCCGACTACGTGATGATCACGGGTCTGCACTCGGACTACGCTCAGGCGGCGATATTGCCCGCCCAGATGGTGATGTTCACATACATCGTGTTGGGGATGGGGACTGTCTCGGTTGTCTCGACATTCGTGTCGCAATCATTGGGGCGAAAAAAGCCCAGGGAATGCGGAGCGTACGCCTGGCAGGTGTTGTATATGGCGGGTGTTCTCGGCGTGATTGGTGTCTTACTCCGTCCTGTTCTGCCCCATCTCGTAGCGCTTTTCGATCATGAACCCGGCGTGCAGGTGATGGAGGTGACCTACGCGCGGATTGCGATGCTCACCGTGGCGCCAACGACAGCTGCCATGGGGCTTGCGTGGTACTTCATCGGGATCCACAGACCGCGTGTGGCGATGTGGTCGGCGCTGGAGGCGAACGTAGTCAACATAGGCGTCAGTCTGGTCCTCATCTACGGAAACGGGGCGATGGGAATCGAGCCTATGGGCATCGCCGGGGCAGCCTGGGGCACGCTTGTTGGTGTGTCCTATCGCACAGCACGCCTGGTGGTGAGTTTGATGACGCCGTCGATGGAGGCTCGTTTCGCCTCGCGCAGCGGGTGGAAGCCGTCGTGGTCAAAGCTGCGCGGGTTGTTGAGGGTCGGCACGCCTTGCGGGCTGCACTGGGTTTCTGAGGTGGCGGTCTGGGCACTTTTCGTGAACGTGCTGATCGGAACCAAGTTCGGGACTGCGCATCTGATCGCGACCAGCACAGCCTGGCAGTACATCCGCTTGTCGTTCATGCCCACGGTGGGTGTGGGGCAGGCGTTGACGTCGCTGGTGGGTAAATCGATCGGAGCAGGGCATCGGGAGCGAGCGATCAGAGAGGCACGAACGGCGTTTGTGATCGCCCTGGCATACATGGGCACGCTCTCGGCGACCTATCTCTTTTTCGGGAAACACCTGATCGCCCTTTTCAACGACAACCAGGAGGTCGTACGGATCGGGGCTCAGGTTATGATCTGCGCGGCTGTCTTCCAGCTCTTTGACGCGGTTGGTATCACCTACAATGCTGCCTTGCGTGGTGCGGGTGATACGTTTTGGCCCTCGGTCTTCTCTGTGGTGAGCAACTGGGTGCTGATAATCGGCGGTGGTTGGGCGATGGCCTGCCTGTTCCCCGAGCTGGGGTGCGTTGGGCCTTGGATAGCGGCCTCCCTGTTGATTGTGGCGATTGCCCTTTTTCTGTGGTTTCGGTGGCATAGGCGTGGTTGGATGAAGATAAATCTCTTCGATGATGAACCCGACGATGCGGATGTGCACCAGCTCGATCAGGACACGTCGGTTGCCGATGTGCCGCCACATGCGTAAGCTGCGAAATGAACCACGAGGAGTCCCCAAGTGTCCCAAGAAACTCTGCGACTGGCAGCATTGATTTCCGGCGGAGGCAGGACCGTTTTGAACCTGCAGGAACGGATCGAACTTGGGTTGCTTGACGCTCGGATTCAGATCGTAGTGAGCTCGCGCAGTGACGTTGCTGGCGTCGGACGTGCTCGTGATGCGGGATTGCCCGTGACCGTTGTGGACCGGAAAGCACATCGAGACGAAGCGTTCCATGCGGGCATCACGGAGGCAATCGGCGACGTGGATCTGGTATGTATGGCAGGTTTTCTGTCGCTTTGGCGAATCCCCGACGCCTACACGGGACGTGTCATCAATATCCATCCGGCCCTGCTGCCCGAGTTTGGCGGCGCCGGGATGTATGGCCACCATGTGCATGACGCTGTGCTGGCAGCCGGCAGGACCGAAAGCGGATGCACGGTTCACTTCTGTGACAACCAGTACGATCACGGTCCAGTCATCGTGCAACGTCGAGTACCGGTTTTGCCGGGTGACACGCCGGACGTGCTGGCTGCAAGAGTGTTCGAGCAGGAATGTCTGGCATATCCGGAAGCAGTCGAGCTTTTTGCGCAAAAACGCGTGACGCTGGATGGCAATCGCGCAGTGATCCGTTGAACCGGGTGCGCAGCCACAACGTCTTTGGTTCAGGAATGGTCGCTGTCAGGCGCTTTGGCGACTATACCGTGCCAAGCCCAAACACACCGAGGAGCATCTGAAGGAGCAACGGAAGCAAAGTGCTCAGCAACGCACTGATTACGGAGGAGAAGATGTCCATCTGGAACCCTACCTTTGGAAGCGAACCCAGGGAAACCCGTCCCTAACAACCGGACCGAAGAGCCTGACCGCCGTCGGCAACCCATCCGAACGATTAGGGGAACCACGATAGCGCAAGAAAATACCCGCCTAGGCGGGCAGTTTCAAAAAAATGCGGCAGTCACCTACTCTCGCCTTGCGACTACCATCGGCCGTGCAGGCTTAACTACCGTGTTCGGAATGGTAACGGGTGTATCCCAGCACGTATTGCCACCGCAAGCGGAATAATAACGCCCCAACCCGCAAGGTCAAGGGCAAAACCAAAGAAAAGTGGGGCGGGGTCCGCGTCAGGTTCGTGGGTAAACCGGTGAACCGAGCCCGGAGCGCAGGCGACGGGACCCTTGCCGCGCCGATCCAACATCCCCGCGCTGGCGCTTGGGGATCGGCCCAGTGGTTCCATGGCCCCGTCAAATGGCAGCTACACCGGGGCGGCACTTACCCCCTAGCTTGACGCGGACCCGTTAGGGCGTAGCGATAGCACGCTGCCTCCCGATAATAGGACACGCTCGATCCGGACAGGAGTAGGGTGCGCTCCGGCCGCACCTTCTTACTTCCCCTCAGCCCAACTTCGACCCCAAGCCACATCGGCTACGATGGGGACTTTCAGCTCCATGGCGTGTTCCATCTTCTCGCGGATCATGGCCGCCTCACGCTCGACGTCGCCCGCGGGAATCTCAAAGACCAACTCGTCGTGAACCTGGATCAGCATCTTCGCGCCATACTGCCCGCTGTGCAGTTCGCGGTGAATGTCGATCATGGCCCGCTTTATCAAATCGGCGGCTGAACCCTGCACTACGGTGTTGACGGCGATTCGCTCGCCGAAGGACCGCTGTTGAGCATTCCGCGAGTTGAGCTCCGGAATGGGCCGACGGCGCCCGAGGATGGTCTCCGCGTGGCCCACGCGCCTGGCGTGTTCGATGCAGCCGTCGATAAACAGACGGATGCCTGGGTATCGCATGAAATAGGCGTCGATAAAGGCCTTCGCTTCGCCGACGGGGATGTTCAGCGTCCGAGAAAGCCCGAAGGCTGTCTGACCGTAGATGATACCGAAGTTGATGGCCTTTGCTGCACTTCGCTGTTCCTTTGTCACCTCCTCCAGAGCAACGCCCTCGATCTGGGCTGCAACCGCTTGGTGAATATCGCGTCCCTCGCGGAAGGCTTCGATCAGCGTCGCGTCCTCACAGAAGTGCGCCAGCAGCCGCAACTCGATCTGCGAGTAATCAGCCGACAACAGCACCTTGCCGTCGCCTCCGGGAACGACTGCTTCGCGAATGCGCCGACCCGTCTCCGTCCGGATCGGGATGTTCTGGAGGTTCGGATCGCTCGAGGACAACCGGCCGGTAACGGCGCCGATCTGATTGAAGCTCGCGTGGACTCTCCCTGTCCGTGGACAGATCATCTGCGGAAGAGTGTCAAGATAAGTTCCTTTGAGCTTGCGGAGTTCGCGATATTCCAGCACGAGCTTGGGGATGATGTTGTCCGTCTGCTCGCAGAGCTTCGTCAGCGTCTCGGCGTCGGTGCTCCGCCCGGTCTTGGTCTTTTTTCCCACGGGAAGGTTCTGCTCATCAAAGAGCACGACGGCGAGCTGTTTGGTCGAGTCGATGTTGAACTGATAGCCAGCAGCTTCGTGGACTTCAGAGGATAGCTTCTCGAGCCGTTTGGCCATCGACGCACTCAGCTGGGCAAGCAGACCTGTATCCAGCGTGATGCCGTTGTGCTCCATCTTGGCGAGCACCTCGACCAGCGGCATCTCCGTCTCGCGGAAAAGGGACTCGGCGTGGCTGCCCGCAAGCTGGGGCTCGAAGATCTCCTTTAGTCGCCACGTAAAGTCGGCGTCCTCACCGGCGTACTGGGCCACTCGGGCTATGTCGACCTGATCCATGGTCACCTGGGACTTGCCCTTGCCGATGATGTCGCTTGTCGGAATCTTGCGATGGTCGCACAGCACTTCGGAAAGGTAGTCAAGCGAGTGTGACCGCATCATCGGGTCCAACAGGAAGCTCGCGATCATCGTGTCAAACGCGATGCCGGCTGTGCGAATCCCCACCTGCCTCAGGACGACAATGTCATATTTGATGTTCTGACCGACCTTGCGGACAGCCGGGTTCTCCATGATGGGCTTTATGGCCTTGACGACGGTATCGACCGGCAAGACGGCGCCCATCATCCCACGTACTGGTATGTAGTACGCTTCACCCGCCTTCCAGGAAAACGAAATCCCCACCAGGTCGGACGCCACCGGGTTGAGGCCAGTCGTTTCGGTGTCGAATGCGAACTCTCTTCTGCTGCGCAGCTCGTTGATGAAGGCTTCAAGCTTCGTGGGGGAATCGACCAATTCGTAATTGCCGGTAGGCCCACGATCAGACGCGGCAGCAGGAGTCGCGGAGGGGGCGCCGGATGGCGCAACTTTGTCGGCGCTTGCGGGTTCGGCGTCGCGCCCCAAGCTCCTCAGAGTCTCCTTGAGTCGTCCGAATCCCAGTTCGTCGAAGATGGCAGTGACCGGTTCGACGTTCAAAGCGCCAAGCTTGCAGCGCTGAAGATCGAAATCCATCGGCACGTCCGGCCGGAGGGTCACTAGTTTGCGTGTGATGGGAAGCTGATCGGCGAACGCCCGCACGCGCTCCTGCATTTTCGGTGTCAGCTCATCGGCATGTGCCAACACGGCGTCGGCCGTTCCGTAGGTTGTAATTAGCTTGGAGGCTGTTTTCATGCCCACGCCGCGGACACCGGGGATATTGTCCGTTGGGTCACCGGCCAGCGTCTGTACCTCGACCGCTTGCAAGGGCGTATACCCGGTCTTCTCGATGAGTGTGGCTGCGCTGAGCTCCTTGTCCTTTCCCGGGTCCAGCAAGCGGACCTTGTCTGAAAGAAGCTGATGGAGATCCTTGTCACCGCTGACCAGGAAGACCTCGACGGGTTGGTCCTTAACCTTGCAGGTCATGGTGGCCATCAGATCGTCGGCTTCGAAGCCGGCAAGGCGATAAACCGGAATACCCAGAGTCTCTACTATCGAGACGATCCGGTCGAGTTGCACGTGAAGCGCTTCGGGGGCGGGGTCTCGATTGGCTTTGTAGTTCGGGTCGATCTCTCTTCTGAACACCGTCTCATCGCTCACATCCATGGCCATCGCCAGATAGTCAGGGCGGCGTGCGCGGATCAGATTGAAGAGCATCTGGCAGAAGACATAGGTGGCTCTGGTGGGTTCGCCGGAGGGGCTCGTAAGGTCGCGGAACGGCGCATAGAACGCCCGGTATACCTGCGCATGCCCGTCGATGATGTAGAAGCTCTCAGCCATTCGCCTGGTCCATGCGGTTTTGGCTTTGACTAGTCTGACCCAAACGTCTCTGCGAGTTATCCGAACCGCGCCCGTTAGGAAGCGGTCACCTCCCGGGGACACTGTCCGGTCTGCCATCGCTCCCTCACGGTCGCGGTTCTGCTTGGCAGTCCTGAAAGGCAACCCACAATTTCGGGTGCGACAAAGTACTGGTGTTGTGCCGCAGCTGAACCTGCGGGTTCGTTGCCAGATCAGAACCGCAAGTGTTGGCCTGCGAACCGATTTCGCCACTAACGCGGCAGGTTCTGAGCAGCGCCACAACGTCCTCAGGCAGCGTCGTCTACAGCGGGAACATCGATCGGGGCGTCGACGCCGGCCCGGTGCCCGCGCTGTTCGTTCCGCTGCATGTGAAGGTGAGCTGCGCACCCACATCGCCCTCATCAACGATGAAAACGGCTGTCCCATTCGCGGCGTTGACGTCAATGAGACGGTCATCCGGTTCAAAGGAAAACAGCACACCGGTCGAGTCGCCACCGATCACCGAACACTGAAGCGTGACTTCCCAGGATACTTGCGGAACGGATTCCGACAGCGACAGGGTCACTGTGGGCACAGTTCCGTTCGTGTTATCGTTGGCCGGCGGTGGGGCGTCGTTGGTGTTGGTGTTGCCGCCGGTAGAGCCGCTCGCTGGAAGATCAGCGAGCAGTCCGGCGAACTCGACACACCCGCCAAGCGGGACCAGCAGAGCCAGTACCGTCAACAGACAAAGAGCAGTCGTTCGTTTGGTATCCATGCCGCCACTCCCGATGTTGCGATTGTCGTTATCCTCTATTGTGATGGTACTCCATGTCCGCGGAACCGAACAGGGCCTCTGTGGGAGAGGCTGGGATGCATCGCATTTGGGGTGGCACGCGTAAACTTCTTTGCCTGTGAAATGACAGGAGCAAACGCACGAGCATCAGCTCGCTTCTGCAACCCCAGCGCCCGCGCCTTGAGTCAGAGGAGTCCGCGTCAAATCAAGGCGTAGGTTTCGCCCCGGTGCACCTGCCGTTTGACGGGGGTATGGAACCACCGAACCGAGCCCCAAGCGCCAGCGCGGGGGTGCTGGATCGGTCCGGCATTGGTCCCGTCGCTTGCGCTCCGGGCTCTGTTTACCGGGTTACGCGGACACCTGACGCGGACCTGCGACACAACAGTGCGGGGATGGGGAATTGAAACCTCTCGGTGAATGGGTTAGGTTGCGGGATTCCACCGTCCGGCTTACTGGCGATCGGTCGGCCGTCCGCTGGTCACGGATCGCGAGCGGTCCGGTGCTCGAGTATCGTCTGGTGCTCGCGAACCGTTCGGCGTCTAGGAACCGTACGATGACACAGCGAGGATGCATACGGATAGTCGGCGCTCGGGAGCACAACCTCAAGAACATCGACGTCGAGCTTCCGCGATCAGCCATGACCGTTATCACCGGGCTTTCGGGTTCCGGGAAGAGCTCGCTGGCATTTGATACCATCTATGCCGAAGGTCGGCGCCGGTATGTGGAATCCCTCTCGACACACGCCAGGCAGTTTCTGGAGCAGATGCACAAGCCCGACGTCGAGCTGATCGAGGGGCTCAGCCCGACCATCGCCATCGACCAGCGATTGGCCACCGCCAGCCCCAGATCGACCGTGGCTACCACCACGGAAATCCATGACTTTCTGCGAGTCCTCTTTGCCCGCGTGGGCAATCCGCAATGCCCCAAATGTAATCGTCCCATCACTCGCCAGACGACCACGCAGGTAGTCGACGCAGTCCTCTCCGGCGACGAGGGAAGGCGTATCCTCGTACTGGCGCCGCTGGTGCGAGATCAACGCGGGGCGCACAAGGCCATTCTTGAAGAGCTGACCAAGGAAGGGTTCGTAAGGGCGCGGGTCGATGGTGAGGTGAAGCTCATTGAAGAGCTGGAGCCTCTAAACCCCAACCGTAAGCACTCGATAGATGCGGTGGTCGACCGGCTCATTACCAGGCCTCATATAGCCCAGCGGCTGGCGGAGAGCGTCGAGACGGCTACTCGCCTGTCGGCGGGGAGGGTCGTGATAGCCGGCGAGGTCTCACCCGACAAATACGAGGACGACAGGTACAGCGCCGCGCTCGCCTGCCCGGTGCATGCGGAGGTCAAGCTTGATGAGCTGACGCCGAGGCTTTTCAGCTTCAACTCGCCGTACGGCGCGTGCCGAGCCTGCAATGGGCTTGGCACCACGATCGAGTTCGACCCGGAGCTGATTGTCCCCGATGAAGATCGATCCCTTTCACAGGGCGCGATCGCAGCCTGGCGTAACATGGGCAAGCGGCTCAATCCGATCTACGCAAGGTTGATTGAGGAGTTCTGCGAGCGGTTCGACGTCCTGCCCGACATTCCCTTTCGCAACATTCCCGCGCATCTGACCGGGATTCTCTTTAACGGTACGACGCCTTCCGAATCCGAATCGCATGGGGCGAGCTTTGAAGGAATCATCCCCGATCTGTGGAAGCGATGGTCGAGCACGGAATCACAGACCGTCAAGCAACGTCTGCATTCATATATGAGCGAGTCGCCCTGCGAGAAATGCGGCGGTGCGAGGCTTTGCGAGGAGGCTTTGTGCGTCAAGCTCGGCGGAAAGAGCATCGACGAAATCACTCGCATGACAATCGAGGAGGCGCTGGAGTTTTTCGGCGCACTGGTCTTCAGCGGTGAATCTCAGACTGTCGCCCAGCCTCTGTTGCGGGAGATAACTCAGCGGCTGACCTTCATGTGTGACGTGGGCGTCGAGTACCTGACACTGAGCCGTGCCAGCGCCACGCTCTCCGGCGGTGAAGCTCAGCGCATCAGACTCGCGACGCAGATTGGCAGCCGCCTCGTCGGCGTATGTTATGTATTGGACGAGCCGACTATAGGTCTTCATCCGCGTGATACCGGGAGACTGGCCAAGACTCTTGCTAAGCTCGTCGATCTCGACAACACCGTCATCGTCGTCGAGCACGATGATCAGATCATCGCCACGGCTGATCATGTGGTCGACGTCGGTCCCGGTGCCGGCGCCCATGGGGGCTACGTAGTCGCCGAGGGACCCTTGAAAAGCGTGCTGCGCTCGCCCGACTCCATCACGGCCAAGTATCTTACCGGGCGGCGTTGCGTACCGGTTCCTGAGACGCGCCGCAGCCTCGATCCCAAGCAGCGTATCGAGCTGTCCGGATGCACCGCCAACAACCTGAAGGGCCTCAGCGTGCGGTTCCCGCTCGGGCTATTCGTCTGTGTTACGGGCGTATCGGGCAGCGGTAAGAGCACGCTGGTCAGTCAGATTCTCCTCCGCGCGATCAACAGGCGCCTGGGGAAGGGTGGCCCTCGACCCGGAGCGTTCGAGCGTATCGTCGGAACCGGACTGATAGACAAGGTCATCGAGATCGACCAGTCCCCGATCGGCAGGACGCCCCGCAGCAACCCAGCCACGTATGTGGGGGTGTTGGGCTTTATCCGAGAACTCTACGCCAAGACGCGCGAAGCCAAGATCAGAGGCTACTCGCCTGCACGCTTTAGCTTCAACGTCAAGGGAGGGCGATGCGAAGCCTGCCAAGGACAAGGCACTAAGCGCATCGAAATGCACTTTCTCCCGGACGTGTTTGTGCAGTGCGACGCCTGCAGGGGATCTCGATACAACCGCGAGACTCTGGAAGTGCGTTATCGCGGGAAGAGCATCGCCGACGTAATGGAGATGCGCGTGGAGGAGGCCACCGAGTTTTTCGAGAACTTCTCAAACATACGCCGGCGATTGCTGGCGTTGAAGGACGTCGGTCTGGGCTACATCATGTTGGGGCAATCCTCCAACACGCTCTCCGGTGGCGAAGCTCAGCGAATCAAGCTGGCATCCGAGCTGGGGAAGTCGGCTGAAGGACACACCATGTATATCCTCGACGAGCCGACCACCGGATTGCACTTTGCCGATGTCTTCAAGCTCCTCGGAGTGCTCAACAGGCTCACTGACCGGGGACACACCGTCATCGTGATCGAGCACAATCTCGATGTGATCAAGGTGGCTGATTGGGTCATCGACATGGGACCGGGAGGCGGTGAGGACGGCGGGCGAATCGTGGCCCAGGGCACACCCGAAGAAGTTGCGGACAATCCCGCAAGCTGCACCGGACGATTCCTGAAGGACCGGTTGGAAGGGAAAGCGCCGCTACGGATCGGCTGAAGGAGAAGTGATCGAGCCTTTCGACGCATCGCTTAGAAACGCGACGAACTCCTCCACCGGAACGTACCCGGTGATCATGCGTGACACGCTGCCCTTTGCATCGACAATCACGTACGTGGGCGAAGCCATCACTCCGTAGCGATCCGCCAGCTTGGAATGAGCGTAGGCGTCCAGATGGATTGGTATGAAGCCCGTAAGCGCTTCGACGACCGGAGCTTCACCTAGCACGCTTCTTTCCATCCGCCGGCACGGAACACAACCTTGCATGGTAAAGGCGATGAGCACCTTGCGACCTGTGGCGGCTGCCGACGCCATTGCGACATCGTGGTTATCGCCCCAGCCCTCCAGGGGCGGCGCCGCCCTGGTCGCCCACAGATAAAGCACGACCATGGCGAGGAACATCACGATCGCCGATCGGGGAATACCGCGCCTCGGGGAAGAAGGCTCTTGCTCTGTGCTGTCGGTGTCTAATGCGCTCATAGGTTTCCAGGGGGCCGCGTCAAGTTAAGGGGCAGGTGTCGCCCCGGTATAGCTGCCGTTTGGGGGAGCAACGAACCACTGAACCGCGCCCCAAGCGCCAGCGCGGGGGTGTTGGATCGGTCCGGCAGTGGTCCCGTCGCTTGCGCTCCGGGCTCTGTTTACCGGTTTACGCCCAAAACTGACGTGGACCCGGTTGCCAGCACCAAGTCACGATTGTGCTGTCGCACCCCTCCAAGTAGGCTACCACAACGAGCGAGACAATGTCCAAAAAACACGCGACGTTTGTATTGGTGGTTTTCTGGGTTCTCGCCGGTAGTCTGTACATTTCAGCCACCGTCCGGCAGAAGTCACACCTGAACCTCAGTGCGACAGCCGGTGGACAATATCCTTATCTGACCTACGCTCGGGGCATCGCCGAGACCGGCCTGCTCAACCACGTCGGCGACCGCAACCGCATGCCGCTCTACCCCGCATTGCTCAGCATCGTCTATGACTCAGACTGGGACCGGTTCGCTCAGAAGGCGACATGGATGGGAATTACCCTGTCGGTGGCTGTGCTGGTCGGGATCGGTGTACTCGCACATGTGGTCCTGCCGCGACTGCCTGCAACCGCGCTGACTTTGGCGGTTGCGTTCGGCGTATTTCTCGACAAAGCCTCTTTCGTCCAGGCTGAGCATCTCTTTTATGGCCTGTTTTTCCTCTCGTGGTGGTTGGCGGTCGGCCTGCTGAAAAAACCGGGCTTTGTCCGGGGCGCCGCAACCGGCGTTACGCTGGCACTGAGCTACCTTACCAAGGCGTCGGCGCTTCCGTTGCTTGTGTCGCTTATCGTGTTTTTGGTAATCAAGATCGCTGTTCCGCTCTCCCGCAAGAGCGTAGCGCCTGAGGGCGAGCCGATCTCCGAGCACATTCGCCCAAGGACAAAACCGCTGCTGTCCGCTATTGCCGTGCTGGTCTGTTTTGTCATAGTCGTGTTTCCATATATCCGCGAGAACAAGGCCCGCTTTGGCCGGTACTTCTACAACGTCAATTCGGAGTTCTTCATGTGGTGCGACACGTGGTCGCAGGCCAAGGACTTCGCCGACACCTACCACATCAGCAGTCAATACCCCAATCTCCCACCGGAGCGCATACCGTCGCCTGGCAACTACCTCGCCTCACATTCAACGGGCGAGTGTCTCGTACGTCTGGGCACAGGCCTGACGGCCATGGGAAGGATGATCGTACGATCGAGCTACGGCTACTATCTGTTGGGCACGCTTGCCTGCTGCCTTGTTGTGGCTGTTCCGAGAGCGGGTCGTCTGCGGGAAACGCAGGCTGATACCTGGTTTGTGGTCATCTTCTGCGCTGCCACGCTGCTTGCGTATCTGCTTGCATACGCGTGGTATGTGCAAGTTGCATACGGCGATCGGTTCGTCCGCTCGCTGATCGCACCGGCGATGTGTGCGGTACTGAGTGGTATGGTCTGGTTCTCGCGCGAAACGGAGGAGAAGTCGCAAGTTGTCGGAATGCTCGCGCTCCGCAGTAGACTGCCTGCCGTGCTGATAGTCTTGATTCTCGCAGACGGCCTTCGGCAAGCGCTCACTTCGATCCACAAGCTCACGCCGGAATTCGTCTCGTTCTACTACAACGAATCGCTGGAGCTGCAAAGAGCCGGCGACCTTGGCGAATCGGGGAAGGGCCTCGCCGGCGTGATTCGGCTCGATCCGAACTTCGCACCCGCCTACCTGTCGTTGGGAATGAACCACCTGGTCACCGGACAAGCGGAAAAGGCCGTCGAGTTGCTCACAGAGGCCGTCCGCCTCGCTCCGGAAAACGCCGACGCCCACAACAGCCTGGGGTCAGCCTTTGCCCAGGCTGGCCGATTCCAGCAGGCTATCCGCTCATTCAAACGCGCCGTTGATCTCGATCCGGATTTCGCGACCGCCTGGTTCAACCTGGGGGGCTCGTACTGTCAGACGGGCGATATCGAGGATGCGGTGCGCGTGCTGGAACCTCTCAAATCAGTAAGCCCGATGCTGCACGACCGGCTGGCGTCTCTGATCGCTGAGCATCAACGCCCCGGGCGAGACCCGTAAGCGTCTACGGGCCGCCATTGTGGTCAGCGTCAAGTCAAGGAGCAGGTGTCGCCCCCGTCTAGCTGCCGTTTGACGGGTTCATAGAATCACTAAACCGAGCCCCAAGCGCCAGCGCGGGGTGTTGGATCCGTGCGGCAGGGGTCCCGTCGCTCGCGCTTCGGGCTCGGTTCACCAGTCTACCCACAAGCCTGACGCGTACCTCCCGCCATCGGTTCACGATGGCTTGGATTTGCAAAGATGGCTGTGAACGGCTAGAAACGACGGTTTCATACCTGTCGCCGGGTCGCCACAGTTTGGGAGGAGTGTATGGCAACGGACAAGGCTAAGATGTCGTTTGTCGGACAGCTTCGGAGCATGGAGCCCAATTTTTGGGTCGCCTGCTTCATGGAGATTCTCGAGCGTCTCGCTTTCTTCGGCGTTCGGGCGATTGCCCCACTTTATCTGGTGGCTCAAGCCGGCAAGAACGGCCTGGGGCTTAGCTATGCAGAGAAGGGTTACATCTACACCGTCTGGGCACTTCTGCAGTGTCTGATTCCCATGGTATCTGGCGGATACACGGATCGATACGGGTATCGCAAGAGTCTTGTTGTCGCCTTCTTTATCAACATCATCGGCTACCTGTGCATGGCCCAGTCGAAGCCCCTTGCGGATTATCTTGTCGGGTGCGGTTGGGATGGCTCGGGGTTTTGGGTGTTCATGTTCGCAGCCTGCCTGGTGGCGACGGGGACGGCTATCTTCAAACCACCCGCCCACGGGATGATTGCACGTTCCACCACGGAAGAGACTTCGTCGATGGGCTGGGGGATATTCTATTGGGTGGTGAACATCGGCGGGGCGCTGGCTCCGATGGGTGCGGCTGTCCTGCGTGTGGAGATCGACTGGCAGAACGTTTTTTATGCAGCCGCTATCGTTACGGCGCTGAACTTCCTTCCCGCGTTCTTGCTGTTCAGGGAACCAGACAAGAGCGACGTCGACACCTCCAAGGGGCCTTTCGGCGTTTTCTACAACTCGATTGTCACCATCATTAAGGACGTTCGCCTGCTGGTGTTCTTGGGCATCTTCTCGTGTTTCTGGCTTATGTTCATGCAGCTTTGGGACCTGCTTCCAAACTTCATCGACGAGTGGGTGGACACGTCAGATGTGGCCGGTGTCTTCGGATGGTTCAGTGATGGCTGGGTGCTCGGAAACGGGCAGGTCAAACCGGAGATGATAATCAACATCGACTCCATCGCCATTATTGCGCTGGTGCTTCTGATCTCCTGGATCATCCGTAAGATCAACAAGGTGGCGGCTATGATCATCGGGATGGTTATAGCGATGGTCGGTTTCGTTGGGGCAGGCGCCACGACGTTGGGATGGATTTGCTGTTTGATGATCTTCATCTTCTCGATCGGCGAGATGGCCTGCAGTCCGACCTTCAGTGCGTACATCGGGCTCATCGCTCCCAAGGATAAGAAGGCCCTTTACATGGGCTACTCGAACATCCCATTCGCCATCGGGTGGGCGTTGGGAAACCTCGTCGGTGGGCTCATATACGACGGTTATGGCGCAAAGGCGACCCTCGCCCTCAAGCACCTTGCCATGCAGCCGGCATTGGTGGCCGACGCCGCTCGGGCTGCGGATTGGAGCGACTCGCTCGAGAAGATACCGACTCTGTTGGATATCGAGCGAGACCAGGCCCTGGGCTTGGCAGCCTCGGAACTGGGATCAAGCGATGGCTCGGTTGGGCACGACCTGCTCTCCATCTTCAAGCATGACCAAGGCCAGCTCGAGAACCTGGCGTTGGTGTACGTCATGCTGCATCCGAAGGATGCTGACGCTGCCAAGAAAGTCGAGCAGAGGTTGATTGATGCCGTCACCAAAGAGGCTGAGCAGAAGTTGGCCGACGCAGCCGCAGAGGGCGTGGCGGGTCCGGTCAGCATTGACCCCGCTTCTATCAAGCCTGCCTCTGTTGTTCATCTCTTGCCCTCAGCCCTCAAGCTGCCGAGAGGCAATGCACTGGCCGCGGTCCGCAAACGGATCAATGACGGCTTGGCGAGCGATGAGAGGAAGTCGGACACCGAGATCGCCGCCATGTTGTGGGAGGAATTCGGCAGTGACCCGGACGTCTTGAACAACCTTGCGTTGGAGTATCTGGCTCAGTCGACGGGTCGTGTCCGTGATGCCGTTGCGAGTATCACGTATGAAAGCTCGCCAGACAGGCCGAAGGATCGCATGGAAGAGATCGAGAACCGACTCGGCATCGGGGGCGGCAAGTCCTTCGATGTTCTCTGCGCCGCATTGGGGGACCGGAGTACCGCGGAAGAGAAGACCGCTTCGGTCCCGGACAGCAAATCGCTGTCGAAAGACGACCGCCTGTATGTCTACTTGGCCGGTCTTCCACGCGTGCGTGTAGAGGCAGTCACTCGAATGGACTGGGACGCCAACTTGGACCTATTGCGCGAAATCGTGCGCACCGACGATGCGGTCTTGGAGTTGGTGCGTGCCAAAATCGACGACGAAGGTTTTTTCGCCGGGGTCACCAACACAATAACGGGAATGTTCTCTTCGGGTGAGACGGAATCAGAGGTGACCGAAGAAGGCATCGACTATCGAAAACTCAAGAGCAACGCGAAGCTCGTCCAGGATGCGATGGCTGCCAAGGACTGGTCGAAAACGCCGGACCAGGCGGCCAGGCTGCTGAGAGTTAATCCAAACGAGGCACGGGCGTTGGCGGCGGGCGACTTCAACCTGGCGAACAAGACACTCTGGGATACGTACAACCCGGCCATCGTCTGGTACTACCTCGGCGGAATAGGTCTGCTGGGCACGATCGGCATGATTATCTTCTATTTCGTCACGAGAAACGTCAGGCCCGAGGAAGAGGAGTCGGGGGAGGTTCAAGAATCGTAGCAGCGCGGGGGCTGCTGTGAGGTTGAGAGGGAACCGATGCGGTGGCCACGGGGCGCTTCGCCAGGCAGGATCCCCGGCGGTTCGTACGGAAAGGAATGTGCGCAGGATCAGCTGTGCGGACCGACCGGCTCATTCTGCGCCCCCAAACGGCCCGCACGGCGGACCATACCGAGTTCGTTTCGTTTGAGATGACGGCTAACCTCTTGATATGAAGCGTGTTGCGCGGATAATCATGCTCTTGAGAAGTCGTTTTGCCGTCGCGATGAGCGAACACGTTCGGTAACGCTGCAAGTCCGTGCAAAACTGGCGGCGCGACGGTCGTGGCGAGATGGAAACCGGCGCCCATAACGGTTACGGTAGAGACATCCAGGGAGAACAGCGGGTTTGGATGTAATGCAGGGTGACAGGAAGGTCGCCCGGGGAGCGTCAGACAGATTGGATTCTGAAGGCAGATCGGATCGATATCATCTATTCTGGGATGGTATGACCCAAGGAAGGTGAGCCCATGGCAAAAGGTGCCACGGATTCCAGCGAAAAGATTTTGCTGCGCTGTCCACACTGCGGCGCGCTGTTCATGGCCAAGCCCGAGATACTGGGGAAAAAGGGCCCTTGTCGCAAGTGCAAGAAGCCTTTTGTGGCCACCTCAGACGCAGTTCTCAAATCTCCGGAGGCGGCTGGACAGCAGGCAGTGCTCAGCGGGGATTCTGCCGCAGGCGCCGAGCTTAGCGGAGACGTGACATCGCAGACTGTTCAGTTTGACAAGGGCGAGTTGGTGCATGCAAACCCCGATGGGAAGGGGTATTGGGAGCCGGCCCGCATCACCGAGAGAATCGAAGACCGATACCTGGTGACGACATTCGCCGGCAAGCAGTTCTATTCAGCGACCGACCAGTTGCGCCAGATCAAGCTGGTTCCAGGATGTCTGGTCGTCAGCCTGGATGACGAGCGGGGTTCGTACGTCCCGGGCGTGGTTCATGCAATCGAGAAGGACGCCGTTTGTGTTTCGGACCCGCATGGTCAATTGCATTGGCGAGGTAGGGAAGTAGTCTTTCCAGATCTTGTCGATGTCGGGTTTAGGGTTGTCCGCAAGGATGCCACCGGTCGGCTTATGGAAGCTGGTCGCGTGAGCGAGAAAAGCCCGGTCGGTTACCGCATTCACTACGACGATGGGCTGGAGTTACCTTGGACTGGGAACACTCGCGGACAAACCGTGGGTATCATTCCCGGTGCCGTTTCGCCCGGCGCTCCTGTAAAGCCACGAAGCATATGGAGCAACCGCCAATGTCTGCGCACGGCGCTGGTGCTGACGATTGTCCCAGTGGTGGCGTTTTGTGTCTTGATGCTGGTTGACGAGTCGTGGAAGCTCAGGCTTCCGGAGGCGGTGGTTCTCTTTGCCTTGTTTGTTCCGCTGGCACGTCGGATCACGAAATCGGTGTCGCCGTTGTTCAGGCGAAGACCATACAAGATCGTATCGGCGGCTGTTGTGGGTTCGATTCTGCTGCTAGCTCTTCTTTTCCACAGTGGTTTCCACAAGATCCCCGCCGTAGTCGCCTACGGGGCATTGGCCATTCTCTCGTGCTATCTCGGACGTCGGAAAATGCCAGAGAAGATCCAGCCCCAAAGTAAGGAGAAAGACGACGATATCGATGCACGCCTGGGGCGCAGCGGAGACTATCGAAAGGGCGAACGCGTCTTCTGTCTTCCGCCGAGGGAGCAGTTCCTGCACATCGGCCGGGTTGTGGGACGAAAGGAGAAGCATGTGGAGGTTGAGATTCCCGGAGGGGAAACCCATGTGCTGATGCTGCGCGATCTCTTTCCTTACCACATCACCGCACGGCAGCGTGTGCTGGCGTTGCGCTCCAAGCTCAAGGCGTATTTTCCAGCCATCATTACGCACATCGAAGACGATACGTTCACTGTACGTTTCGACGACGCGGAGACGGAATCCTGCAAGCTGAAGAACATCTGGTTTCCGTATCGCAAGGAAGTGGTCAAGCTCAGTCGCTCCCAGTGTGAAGCGATGCTGGAGACGGTTGGCGAAGCTAGGACGCAGGCCCGTCAGGCCTGCGACGAAGGAAACACCGCCAAGGCGCACGAGATTTTCGCGGAGGCGTTGGATAAGTACCCGTTTGATCCGAGCTTGCACTTCGGGCGCGCTTTGGTATACGAGATGGAGGGAAGAGCTGCCGAAGCGGCAGTGGAAGCTGATGATGCCATTGAGAACCTCTCGTCGGACCCGGCTCCGTATACGATGCTCGGAAACGCCTACTTGCAGGTGGACCGGTTCATCGAAGCTGAGCAGGCGTTTCGGGCGGCTTTGAATCTGGCGCCCGACAAGCCTTCTCACTGGCAGGATGTCGGGCGAGCTTTGCTCAAACAGGGAGAAGAGGCAAGAGCGGGTAGCTTCTTGTCCGAAGCGAAATCCAGAATAGAGGTGGCAACTTGAGTCACAACCCGCTTATCTGTATCGAGGTGCGGCGTCGCTTTGCCGGTTGTGAACCGGTGATGTTCTTTTTGTTGAAGCCGTCGATGCGCCGTCCGCAAGGAGACCGGCATGGCTAGGAAGGTGCGATGCTCTTGCGGAAGGACCTTCTGGGTCTCGACCCCACAGATGGGTAAAGCCCAGTGTTTGTGTGGTGCTTTGCATGCTCCGCAGTTGTTTGACAATCTAAGCGACTCCGGAGGAACGGTTGTCTCGCTGAGCGTTCCAGGCGAATTGGGTCCCGACGCCGTCACCGAGGAAGAGACCTTCCGCCTGACTGAGACGGCGACACCTCAGGAGGCGGCTTCCACGTCGTCGACCGCCCCGGCCACTGTTTTTTCAAGCAAGCAATTCGGCTACAGCTTCTCCATGTCTTCTCACGGATGGCGCCGAAGCTCTCCCAAGGTCGAGAGGAAACGCGGGGCTGACGTTGCCGTCCAGCACGACGAGATAGGCCTCATCAAGTGCGTCGTGTCCGAGTGCAAGCTAGACGTTGACACGGTCTTTGAACGTCTGGGAGTTGCTTGCGAAATAGAGGTTGAAGACTTCAAGCTCATCGACAAAAGCAAGGAGAAGATCGCGGGCTGTCCAGGTGCCGTTTTCGAATACGAAGGAAACTTCGCGGGCGGGGATGGAACGAGATACAAAATCATCAGATACGCATTCCTCCGAGGCGGGTTACTATTCCAGGTTCTGGGCCCATCTCCATCCAAGACTTTCAAACGCCTCAAGGACGAAACGATCGCAGCCGTAGCGTCATTCGCCTTTGACGACGGTGGCAACACCTCTTAGTGAACCGCCAGTGTTGCAGCAGGCGAGGCGGCGGTTCCAGGCGAACGGCCGCCAGCAACGAAAGCCCGACAGAGCAGATCCGACGTCCTCTTCCCGCGGCCCCGGCACGTAGCATTGGGTCAGTGGTTGTGCTAGAATAGTTGCGCTCGAGCACTATCGCGGAAGGCACACCATGAAGGAGGACATGACGATGATGAACTCCAGGACGGTTCTTGTTGCGCTAGTGGCATTTACCTGCGTCTCCGGTGCGCAGGCGGACGTGATGATTGAGACCATCACTGTCGGTAATCCGGGAAACCAAGGTGAGCTTTCGGGCAGCGGGGCCGGCGGCACTGGCCCGGATCGCATCTGCGGCGCGGTGGGCTACGTGTACAACATCGGCAAGTGCGAGGTGACGGCGGGGCAGTACACCGAGTTCCTCAATGCCGTGGCGGCGACTGACACGTATGGGCTGTACAACAGCTACATGTGGTCGGCTAGCTACGGATGCAAGATCCGGCAGCTAGGCAACTCTGGCAGTCATACATATGTCGTGGACTATGACGGAGACGACATAGAGGACATCGATTGGGTAAACCGACCCGTGAACTACATTTCATGGGGCGACGCGGCCCGTTTCAGCAACTGGTTGCACAACGGCCAGCCTGGACTCGACACACCTGTGCCGCAGGATGGAAACTCGACCGAAGACGGCTCCTACTTCCTGAACGGCGCGACCGCCAACGTCGACCTTCTGGAAATCGAGCGTGAGGTCGACGCTACCTGGGCCATTCCCACGGAGGACGAGTGGTACAAGGCGGCCTACCACAAGAACGATGGTGCGACAGGTAACTACTGGAATTATCCGACGAGCGCCGACAGCGTTCCGAGCAACGATCTTGACGGTGGCGGCAACAATGCGACGTTCAGGAACAGTGATTATACGGTTGGCAGCCCTTATTGGCGAACTGAGGTGGGTGCGCACTTTAACAGCGAGAGTCCGTACGGCACGTTTGACATGGGCGGGAACGTCTTTGAGTGGAACGAGGCTGTGATCGATTCACTTCGCGGGCTGCGGGGTGGGTCGTTCGGTAGCTACGGCAGCTATCTGCACGCGGCGCGTCGCTACAACTACGGTGCCCCGACGGACGGGAACGTCTACCTTGGGTTTCGTGTCGCCCAAGTTCCTGTACCCAGCACCTTGACCCTGCTTGCTCTCGGCGGCCTTGCTGCACTCCGACGAAGACGATGACAGCTGCGACCGACAGCTCAATTGCAGCCGCTGTAGCTTGGCGAGCTTGTGCGGTTGTCGTTCTGGCCTTGCGGCGTGTCTGACACATCATTACCCCTTCCCGGGTTGACCGGGGATGTTGGGCGAGAGGTTGGACCTATGAAATGTCCACGCTGTGACGAATTGGTGGCCTTGATTCAGGGGCCTTGTCCGAAGTGCGGTCTTGACCTGACCGTGTTGCGATCGGTCGAAGAGTTGAGAAACGCTCTGCAACGAGCCCAGAGTGACTCTGCTGTCGTCGCAAACCGGCTGCGTGAGCTGGAGCTGCACGTCGCGTCGCTCGAGCCGCAGATCGTAACTCAACTCACATCGTCTCCAACGCCTTCGCCGCCCGAACAGCCTCCAGAAGAAGGGGAGAAGGCTGCAACGAGCCTAGGGGCTGAATCAGTAGTTGCCGGTGAGGCGACGAGCGATGCTCGCACGGCACCACCGCCGACGCCACCGCTCGCACAACCGGTGGTAAAGCCGTCGGCGGTCTTGAGCGAAGCTGTCGAGGTGCGCTTGGGGCAGAAGTGGCTGTTGATCGCCGGTCTGGTTATTACCGTCCTTGCCGTCGGCTACTTCCTGAAATACTCATTCGACCGCAACTGGATAGGGCCTGTGGGGCGCGTGTCGCTTGCCTACGCGGCAGGGCTCGCCATGCTGGGCACCGGCGAGTTGTTCCGTCGCAAGAGGCTCGAGCTGTTTGGACTGTATTTATTTGGCGGTGGCATCGCGGTGCTCTACTTCGCCGGCTACGCGGCCTTTCAGCTATATCACCTGATCGACCAGTTGCCTGCCTTCGGCCTTATGGTGCTGGTTACCGCCCTTGCCGGGTTGCTCTCGCTCCTTTACGACACGAAGTGGCTGGCTGTGCTCGGGATCATAGGCGGTTTTGTGACCCCGATTGTCCTGAGCACCGGCACCGACAACCAGATAGCCCTTATGGGGTATATGTCTGTTCTGAACTGCGGGATTCTCGCCATCGCAGCCTTCAAGCAATGGCGCTTGCTGAACTACCTCGGTATGACGTTCACATGGCTGCTGTTCTCTTCATGGTATGTCAGGTACTACGCCGACGAGAAGTTCTGGACGACCACGGTGTTCCTGAACGTGTTCTTCCTTACCTACGCCGTCGTGCCGTTTTTATTCTACTTCGTCAGGAAGACCCAACAGCGGATGGCTGGGTTCAGCATTACCATCCCCAACGCTTTCGTCGCGTTCGGTTATTCATTCGTGACGATTCGGAGCCACTTCTCGTTGGAATGGGTGAGCGTTGTTTCCCTCGCATACGCAGCCGTCTTCCTGAGCATGGCGACCTTTGTGCACCGGCGAAATCGGGACAACTTGGAACCGTTCATTCTTCTTATGGCAAAGGGGCTCCTGTTTCTTATCATCACTGTTCCAATTCTGTTCTCCGAGCACTGGATTACGCTCTTCTGGGCCGTACAGGCGATCGTCCTGTTGTGGGCGGCCTTGCGGCTTGGCGACGTTAGACTTCGCTACGGCGCAATCGTGCTGATGCTGATCGCGGCAGCGAAGCTGCTCGTATACGATTATCCGGTAGTGTTCGAGCTGCTGGCTCCTGGCATGTACTACAAGAACGGGTTCGCCTTGGGTATGATTGAGCGCTGGGTGACTATCGCCGTGACGTTGGGAGTTCTCTTTCGCTCGGCCCAGATGTTCAAGGTTGCCGGATTCAATGGAATAGATGACAAGGAAAACGCGTCTGGTGTTTTCGTCGGCCTGTTCGCAATTCTCTTATTCGGCACCATGAACATCGAAGTGGCTGCATGTTTCAACGACTATATCCCGCGAGCCCGTTTTGCATCTATCTCTGTACTGTGGGCTGTGTTTGCCACCGCACTGATGATCCTCGGGTTTGTGCGAAACACGTCTCTCCTGCGCCGGTGTTCGATTGTCTTGTTCGCAGCCACGATCGTCAAAGTCTTCCTTCGAGACATGGTGAATGTGGACACGCCCTACAGAATCCTGTCCTTCCTGGTGCTTGGCCTGATGCTCGTGGGTGCGTCATACCTGTATCACCGTTGCAAAGGACTCATACTTCCAGCAGACGAACAGACGGAAACCTGAGAAGGCCTTTCTCCGTCGTGTCCCCCGCTTATTTCATGCCCGCAGCCAAGATGGTGCGTCCCGGTCGCACGCTACTGAAGTAAGTCGCTGCGGCTGTGGGTGAATGCGCGCTGGCACATCGGGTGCCATGTCACACGCCCGGTCGAACGCTATTCAAAGTGCTCAAGGATGCTGGAGAGCAAACCGTGCTTGTCGAAAAACGCCAGGCAATCCCGCAGGCTGCTCAGCATGCTCGGAGGGTTGTTGATGAGAGTATCCATCTGCACGATCGAATTCCACGGTAGTTCGCCGTCGTCCGGGAATTCGACTTTCGCCTTCTTCATCGTCTTAACAAGAAGATCAGCTATCAGGCTGTACCCGATGGTCGTCGGGTGAACGCCATCCAGACTGAAGATGCCTCCCTTGATCAAACGCCCGGGAGTGCTGTTGTCCGAGCGAATGAACCGTGAGTCCAGCCGCACACCTCCGTCGCTGCTTACGAGGTAGTTAAGCCCCTCATGGTCTCGAAGAGCTTCGGTCAGCCCAGCTGGTGCCTTGTACTTCGGCTGGCCGTTGCTACGGCGAAAAGCCAAGTCGTCCAACAGTTTGCAGAGATCGAAGACAAACCAGCCACGCTGTCTTGCCGTTCGGCGGATGATCTCGTTGTATGAGTCGATGATCTCGTCGATCCGTCTGGCCTCCTCACGCGTCAGATGTTGATGTCTATCAGGATCGAAGACCTCATCCCAGATCCAAGGGCGTGTGTAGAACTCGTAGTAGCCGTCCTGAAGAGCGGACCCGTGCGGCGACACGCCTCGCGTAAGCGGCGGGATGGTCACATGAGGAACAGTGGCCACAAAAACTCGCTTCGCTTCGACTTGATCGACCGCATGAGCCAGATCGGCATAAAGAATCTCGAAATGCTCTGGTAGATACAGGTTCGCCGACCGCTCGTGCGGCATGCGATGAAGATCTTCGTCCTTCGAGTACTCGATATGCAGGGAGATCACTGTGCCCAGCGCGTTGTTGGCTCCGAGAGCGATGACGAGGTTCTCGATGCCGCCTTCTGTCGCAAGGGCCGTCGCCGATCGGATCTGACTCCATTCGGTCCGCTCACCGCCGAAGGTCGGATTGAGCACTCGACGAGCTGTCCTATACATGGGCATTTCCGGCACCTGCTTCAACGGGTTATCACGGGGCGTGGGAATCGCACGCCGGCATGCACCCTCCGTCACGGTCAGAGCGTCACGAACCTCGAAACCCCAGACGGCAAGGTTGTTGCAGACCGCCACTTGATAGTGAGCCTTGGATCCCTTGCCTCGCTCCCAGTAATCCTCAACCAAATCGAGCTTCCATTGGAGGAGTGCGAGCACCGGCACCACTTCCCACCAGTTGATTGCCCTGCCGAACTTGTCTCCCAGATCACCGAGCAATTTCTCGAGGTTGAGGGGGAGACCGCCCTGGCCGCTGAAATCAGGTACGACAAACGAGCTGCGCACGCCGAGCGCATCCGCCACAAACACCGGGTATGAGATATCCGTGCGGTGGATCGCGCCGCTCATGAATCCCTGAGAGAGGCTGTCGCCGATCACCACCAAGCGATGTTTGTGATCTGATCTTGTCATGGTATGTCTGCCTTTCAGATATGTTCGCGGCGCCCCGCCGGAGATAAAATTCCACCCGCCGCCAACGGAATGCCACCTTCGTTCATCCCAATGCGGTCCGAGATTCTCCAAACCGAAAGCGCTCATCAATGTGATGTGGTGTCATCGCAATCTCAGGCTCCGCAGGATCAGGCGGTCCAAGATGCGACTGGGCAAAACCCTCGCCAGGATTACGCCCAGCTTGGCCTTACGCCCGACGTTATAGCGAGGTTTTGGTCGTCGCGCGGTGAGAGCGTGGGAGACGGCGTCGACAACGGCAGCCGGCGGAATACCGTTTTGTCCCATTTTCCTGGCTGCCTCGCCGACCTTGACCATGGCCTCACCGTATAGTTCATTCGCTTCGGGCGATAGCGACTCCATCAGTCCGTCAGCTTTGGCGAGCGACTTGTCCCAGATGGGAGTGTCGATGCTCCCTGGGTCGACAATGCAGACGTGAACGCCGTGCGGAAGCAACTCCATGCGCAGAGCGTCGGTCAGTGCTTCGAGGGCGAACTTCGACGCGCAGTATGGACCGAGCAGCGGACTGCTGATCCTACCGCTGACAGAACCGATGTTCACGATTCGTCCGCAACCTCTCCGCAGCATCGCGGCGAACGCTTGTGTCACTGCGATCTGCCCGACCACGTTGACCTCGAATTGCTGGCGAAGCTGATCGATGGGGAGGCATTCGAGCGGCCCGGGGACCACAATGCCCGCGTTGTTGACCAGCCCGGACAGCGCACCGTCACCCAGTGCTGACGCGACGACACGTGCTGCGGATGCTATCGAATCGGCATCTGTAACATCGACGAGAATCGGTGTCAGGCGACTGGATGCCTCGCTCTTGAGAGCATGGCCATCTGCTTGCTTGCGCACACCGGCGAATACGCTAAACCCGACGGCGTCGAGGTGTAGCGCGCACGCCTTTCCGATTCCCGTGGACGATCCGGTGACAACCACAGCACCCATGTCATTTGCTCGGTCCATCAAGCTCCAGCATATCCGCCGGCCTCTTGCAGGGAAACACGCCGCTTGGCAAGAAGATCATGGCGTCTACGAACCCGCTGCAGGACCACGAGAGCCTAATCCGGATCACCGGGAATCCAAGACAATAACGCTTCACGGCGCGCGCTTTGGGCAGACTTTCCAATTGCCGAGTCGATGAAGTACGAGTTGATCGCGCCGGTATAAATACCCAAGGCTATCTTATACCGGCATCTATTGCGGTATTCTAGGATGTTCAGGCGTTCCAATGGCCACACCGAGTCTTCAGACAAATTCGTACAGGACAAGATGTGATTACCGCGGACTGACCGCTTCTACTTTCCAGCCGGCCGTGTAGGTCGCTCAAAGAACCTTCGCATGTGCACAGCGACAGCTTCTGTCACCGCGTCATCCACCATCTGTCGAAGTGGGCTTGGTGTGGGGTGGAACATCGGATAGTCTGTGTTCGATGTGGCATGGTCCGACGCAGTGCTCTATCGCTCGTCAACTGACTGGTGGTACAGATGTTCTATATGCGGGATGGTGCAGGCACATCGCCTGCGGAACCAGGCGGGATTCTGGCCCGTGTGACGCCGGGTGACACTGCTCAGAGCCAGTGACACGTCTGCCAATTGGGCATTGAAGACGCACTGAAGTCCGAACAACGCAGGGGAGTGAGAGATTGACTGGTTCGGATCAAGACCTGCTCCGCCAGGCGGCGGAAGGCAATGGGGATTCCCTGGCTCGCCTCGTCGAAGAACACGGGCTCATTGTGCGCAGACAGGTTGCCACCGAGATTCCCCAGAAGTGGCAATCGGTCCTGTCCGTGGACGACGTTATGCAGCAAACTTATACTGACGCCTTCGTCGACGCCCATCGGTTTTCGTCCGACGGTGGGTCACTTACCGCGTGGCTTTTGTCTCTGGCGAGATACAACCTCATCGATGCCTTGCGCATGCTCGAAGCCGACAAGCGCGGAGGAGGTCGGCGGCGCCTGTCTCTATCGGCGAACGAGTCTCTTATCGCCCTGTGGGAGACTATTGGAGGATCGCATACGACGCCAAGCGGCCACGCCGCGAAGAACGAGGCCCGTGCTGCGTTGGAAAACTCAATCGAGAAGCTCCCCGAAAGCTATCGGCGCGTCGTGCAATTATATGATCTCGAGGGGCAAAGCATGGACGAGGTCGCGAAAGCACTCGACAAGAACTCCGGCGCCGTGTACATGATGCGGACCCGTGCCCTTCGTAAACTGCGCGCCCTGCTGGGCAGTGACTCGAAGTACTTCAGCCGATCATGATCCGTCCGGCCGCCGCGGTCGTTACGATCATGGCGGCAAACACAACCAGGTCCGTTGGAGAATAGGGGAGTCTGAAGGTGGCCGAAGGTTCCGACAACGATTCTTCTGTCGAGCACGAGCTGCAGCTCGTTCGAGCGGGGCAGCACGAAGCGGCGGAGCTGGCTTCGACTCAGGCCGCTTATGAGTTGCCCGCAGACGCCGTCCCCGGCTACGAGATTATCTGTGAGATCGGTCGAGGGGGGATGGGGGTCGTTTACAGAGCACTTCAGATTTCCACTAAACGAATCGTCGCCCTGAAGGTCATCCTTGCTGGCCCGTTCGCTTCCCGTGCGACGCGCCGCCGCTTTGAAAGGGAAGTCGAGTTAGCCGCCAGAATCCGGCACCCCGGCATTGTCCGGGTACTCGAGGGCGGGCTGACCCGATCAGGCCAGCAGTACTTCGCAATGGACCATGTCGTGGGCGTAACGCTGGACCGCTACATATCCGGTTCACAACCCGATCCCAAAGCAACCCTCGATATGTTCGCGCAATTGTGTGATGCCGTCGAGTGTGCGCATACTCACGGTGTCATCCACCGCGACCTCAAACCCGGAAACGTCTTGATCGACGACGAGGGTAAACCGCACATTCTGGACTTCGGGCTCGCAAAGGCAACGGACACAGCCGACGGCGAAGATGTGCTTACCATCACGGTCTCCTCACCCGGACAGGTTCTTGGAACCCTGCGCTATCTTTCGCCGGAACAAGCCTCCCACACCAAACAGACAATCGACCACCGGACCGACATCTACTCACTGGGTGTGATGCTCTTTGAAGCCATGACCGGGTCGTCACCTCACGACACCAGCGGCCACCCTTCCGAGGTGATTCGTCGCATCCTCGATACCGAACCCTTCACTCCGTCGTCCCTCTCCGCCCGCGTGGAGAGTGAACCGGAGGCTATTATTCTGAAGGCGTTGGAACGGGAGCCCGATCGCCGTTACCAATCGGCGAAGGAGATGGGTGAGGACATCAGACGATACCTGGCGAACGAGCCGATCATCGCCAGGCCCCTGACCAGCTTCTACATCCTCCGCAAGAAGGTCTCCAAGTACAAGGTGCGCCTGGGTCTTGCCGCGGTTCTGGTCGCCATTGTCTGCACCGCCATCTTACTCGACATCCGCCATAAGCAACGTGAGTTACGCGGCGCGCGCGCGGGTATTGTGCGAAACCAGAGCCTCGTCGAGCTAGGGCTTCCGGGCGATACTGCTCACCTGTCCTCCCATAGCTTGTGGTCTCGGTATCCCGAACTGACCGAAGGTCGTCTTTCCTGGGCGTACGGACGCTTCCGCCAAGCACGAAAGACCGGGAACGACGCCGTGGTTGCCGACACCATGACCAACTTGAAGGTCGCGTTTGAAAGAGAGCCAGCTCGATGGCCTTTCGCCGCACTGCTGGCTCAGATGTGTCGCGAGACCGAAGACCATGAACAAGCAGAGCGTTTTGCGGCGCTAGCTGGTGAGGAGATGCCCGACACTGCTGAAGCGTGGTATCTGCGATCGTACACGACGTTCGACCTGTCCCAAGCCCTACGTTGCGTCGAGAAGACTATAGACAAGGATCCGGCTCACTGTCTTGCCTGGCGGCGTGTGGCACATCTTCGCATCCAGACCGGGAACTTCGACGCAGCCCTGGCAGCCGCGGAGAGGATGGTGGAGATGGGTGAAAATCCCTGCCATTGGACCAGGTTCGCAGCCCGCACCCTTGCCTATCAGCACCGCTATACCGAGTCCATTGACCGCTTCAAGTTAGCCCTCCAGTTTGGCGACAACCAGGATCGGATCTATCGCTCTCGCGGTGTTGTTTACCTCTGCATGAAGCAGTACGACAAGGCCATCGACGATTACTCTCGTTCGATGGAAAGATACGGACTGTCCGAAGCTTTGTGGGAATGCTACTTCCGGGCCACACCTCGATGGATCACAGGGCAGCTCGATCTGGCGGCTGCGGACTATCGCCATGTCCGTAAGCTCCGCAATCATGTCTCCTTCGCGGACGTCCGCCTCTATCTGGTCATGCAGGATCAGGCAAGCGTCCTTGAAGGTGACGGCAAAAAGCAAGACGCCGAGGAGACTCGACGACGAGCGAAGCATGTCCTTCTCAGCGCTCGCCGGGCTGTCTCGCCGGGAAGCTGGTTGGAGGAGATCATCCAATGCTTCGATGGTAGGCGTACGCCGAACGACCTTGTTGAAGGCGTCGATCCGGACAAAACCGAAATGCTCTGTGAGGCTTGTTACTACGCTGGCGAAGCCAGTCGGCTTGCCGGCAGAACGGATGACGCCCGCCGCTGGTTCCACGAATGCGTCGCCACCGAACTCGTGTTCGATCCCGATAGCTCTGCGCTCGATCCGATGAACGAATACCACCTCGCCAGGTGGCGTTTGGACAGCCTTTCAGAGAGCACCCAAGCCACCGCCGACATCCAAGGCAAGTTGGCCGGTTCGGATTAGAGCTTTCCTGATTCTCGCATAGCGGTCAGCTTCCTGCGCCGATCCGCAGGGAATTACTGTTGTTGTCAAACAAAGCGTCGAATAGAAGCTCACAAGTTGCCTGTTGACGGCAGCCGCAGAGGGATTATCATGGGTGTCGCGGGTGCCGGGTTTCCGCTTGGAAGTCCAGAACCTCGAATCAGCCTGGAGAGGTGGGTGAGTGGCTGAAACCAACGGTTTGCTAAACCGTCGTACTGGTTTACACCGGTACCGCGGGTTCGAATCCCGCCCTCTCCGTTAGACCCGTCAAAACCGCGTTTTCCGTGGCTTTGGCGGGCTTTTTCTTGCGCTCCGATCGGCGCCGTTGAATCCGCCGACTGTCCACATGCGCCCACAGGAGCACACCCGAATCACTCGTTTAGCGCCAAGCTAGACGCCAAGTCGTTCCCCGCAGCCTTGGCGTTCTCAGTGCCCGTAGCGCGCCGGGCCTGTCGCGAATCATGGGAGAGGTCGGGCGGGGTTTCGAACGCCGCTGACTCCGCCTTCCGGCAACTGTGCGAGTAGCGGTCGAAGGTGAACGTCACGCTGGAATGCCGCGCCAAGGTTTGGGCAGTCTCGGGGTAAACTCCTGCTGCCACCAGGTTGGAAATGAACGAATGCCGCAAAGCGTGGAAGTCCACCACCCGCCCGGAGTCGTCCCGGTAGACAATCCCAGCGTCTGCCAAGTCTGCACGTAACATCTTAACGACGTCATCCGAGCGCGGCATCTTGAAGATCCGTATTCCCGGAATCATCGTCGCCACGCACCTCCGTTGTTCTTGGGCCAGGCCGAGCCTCAAGGGTGACGTGTCTTTGCGCCGGTGCTTCTAGTAGGCTGCTTCGACGGTGACGGTGGGCGCGTCGCCGTCCAGGTTGAACGAAGCTCGCGTGAGGCTTCGCAGTTCGTTTACGCGCAGGCCGGTTTCGATAGCCATGCGGTAGAGCAGTTCACGTTCCGGTCGAGCATGACATTCATGTAGTTGTTGCCGACGATCGCTTCTTCCTTCCAGAAGCGAACCGGCGGATAGCCGACATCCGGATTCGCAGCCGGCGCGCCCTGCCCAGGCCAGGGCAGCGTGGTGCTGCCGCCGACGCTGTAGTTGAACACTGGCTCGGGCGCGGCCGGATCGTCACACGAACCATCCGCACAACCGGTGTTGTTCGTAAAGACCTCCATTCCGCCGCCGATGTACCACCTGCTGATCTTGTACTTCACGTTCGCGCCGCCGGTCGCCGGAATCGTTCCCTTCCACCAGTCGATGTTGCTCGGGCTGTGCGGCTCGTTGCGCACGAAGTTGATCTGTCCCCCGGCGGAGGTCAGCACCGATGTCGACGCGATGGGCGTGCCGTACGAGCCTTGCGGCTCCGATCCGTCAGTCGTGTAATAGATTGCAACAGCGTCGTAGTAGAACGAGTAACCGAAGCGGATCCAAATATCGACGTCCTCATTGCCCGGACTGACAGGATCGCGCATCGTCACGCCCATCTCGCCGTATACCGCGGCCGTGGGATTGTGCTCAGCGAATTCCGGAATGGCGTACGCGCGGCCGGCGCTCAGCATGCAGACCGCGAGAGCTGCGACGCTGCTGGAGCGCTTTCGATCAAAGCGTAGCGCCCGAGTCGGGAGAGCCCCGAGGAAGAACCGATTCCAAAGCGCTACGTCAAGATAGAACCTGTTCTAGAATGGGCCGGTCATGAGCGTGGCCCACGTGGCATAATCAGATAAATCGATCATGTCATCCATTAACATGTCACCCGGTAAGCACTCCGGATGTGCCGAGCCAATGCCAGTGGCACCAAAGCAACGTTGGAATGCGCACGCGTCGACCAGATCGACGTCGCCGTCACCGTCGAAGTCGCCGTCGGGGGCGAGAACCTCCACGACGTAGGCGGCTGCACGAGCATCGTAGGCCCGATTGGGATCTTCATAGAGCGGACGTGTGAATTCTATGTCGTCCTCGCCGCCGACCTCGTACATCATGGAATCGCTGTCATTCCTCAGGGATGGCAAAGACTGATCGGAGATCCACTCCCCGTCGGTGTTGACGATGATCGCCCACAGGTGGATGGGACAAGGGCAACCGGCCAAATCGATGCCCAGCTCTGCGAAGGGCAGCTTGACCTCAAAGCCGGTTGTCATCGTCTCGGCATAAGTTTCGACCTCGGCGACGGTCATCTCGAAGCACGGCGGTGGCGGATAGTCATAGGATGAGCAGAAGGGCACTCCGTGGTCCAGATCGAGGTCCGTCCAGTTGTAGGCGAACTCGACACCGTTGGGGTTGAAGCCCCCCTCAAGCGTGCCGTCTCCGTTGGCCGGACCACCACCGATATAGGTGTTGACATCATAGCGCAGGTCGTACCCGACCACGTGTCGCCAATCGCCGCTTACATGCAGAGAGTAGGCGTAGTCGTAATACACGGTTTCGTCATCCGGCAGCAGCGGCAGAGTGTGACCGTTCATGCCGTCGCATCCTTCGCCGGAAAAGATGTTCCAGCATTCGTTGCCGACAAGCTGAGATTCTCCGGCTTCGGAATCCATGTCCACAAAGAGAACGAGGTGATTGCCGCTACGGTCGATCGTACCGGTTATACCGACGTACAAGTTGTCGGCATCGTTGGTGACGTAGAGAGAATCCAGCTCGTTTCCGGGGATGATCTCCACCTCGTCGGGGATGGTCTGGTCGCCGTAGCCTGTGGGCGTAACTTGCGTGTCAACCAAAGTGGCGCCATCGTAGGCAGAGTCATCCATGACGCCGTCGACAACGGGAGGGATGGCCACGTACACCATGCTGAGGTCCACGGTGGCATACTGTGGTCCGTCCCAACCGGCTCCGGTCTCGTCACCGAAATCGATTTGCGGCCAGCGCCCCTCCCAGTTCAAAGCGTCCGGCTGCATGGGGGGCAGGGACTGATTGCTCACAGCCCCTTCCCCCGAACCGGTGACAAGGGCCATGATCTGAATATCTTCGGATGAACTCAGCAGAAGGTCATCCATGGGGAGCCGGATCTCCAGCCCGAGTGTGGCCGATGACGGGTCCGAGGCATCCAGATCAGTCACACCTTCGATGTTGCGATCATCAAAAGCGATCCGCCAGTACTCCAGCCACGCGTACATGGAGCACTCGGTTTCCGGGAAGCCGCTACCGCCCCATTCGAGGATTCCCGACGCGTTGTTCACCGTGTTCTGGCCCAGGAAGCAACGTGTCGTGTAAACGTCGAGCAACTCGACGAACTCCGTATCCGGGTGGTCGTACGGCGATACTTCCCACACAACATCTGAGTGAAGATGGTAGAGGCTGGCGTGCATGGTGGCGTCGTGCAGATCCACCGCGATCACGTAGCTGGGGGAGAATCCCGGATCGAGGTGCGCTCCGACGCGGCCCTCGCGCGTGTAGTAGTCGTCAAGGGGATCTTCCGGGACGCCGGGCTCCAGATAGGCGGCTCCCAGATCCTGAAGGGCGTACGGCGGCCCCTCGCACAGGCCGGTCATGAGCGGGTTCTGTCCAGCTTCAGACATAGTCTGGATGAAGACCATGATCACGTTGCCGTTGGTGGCCAGGTTGCCGGTGAGCCCGATGTACATGTCGATGTCGTCCTGGCAGACCCACATCCTGTCCAGCTCGCTGCCACCGCAGTAGAACTGTCCGAATGACTTACCCCAGGAGGTGACGTTGGTTTGCAGGGCCTCCCGGGCGCCCGTTCCGAAATCATCGGGAATGGCCAGACCGTCGATCAGCGCCGGTGTCCCGCCCAGCGCACAAGTCGACAACAACAGGTAGATGGCGAGAGTATGCCTCATAGTATGCTCCTTTCGAAGATTGGCCGGGTCTGCGCACCGCAAAACCGGGGAGGCGGAACAGATTCGCCTCTTAAGTGGATGTTTTCTTACTAGCCGCCTCCGGGATCACCATTTTACCGAATCGATGATACGACTTCAAGAACGAGCGGACGTCCTGACGGCGATCCTCCTGGCCACAGCCACCTCCGGCCCGGCGGTAAACTAGGTTCAAACGCCGATGGGCGCCGCCTTCACTTATCATGGCCAGCCTAGGCGGCTGCCACGGTCTGCCCGACGATCACGACAGGCCCCGGCCGAGTCGCGTTTAGTACATCCGTAAGGAACAACTTCGACCGCGGCTTAATAGCCGGATGACGGGGTTGTGTCGGGGGGGATGATTGGGCCGGCCGAGGAGGACCTTGAAGATCAGCGGCCAATACAGGTAGAATAAGCGATGAGGAGGGGCTCGATGAGAAACTCAACCAGGTGGGCGTTGTTGGTCGCGTGGGGTCTGGTCTGTTGGGCTGCCGATGCGGATCAGTGGACGCGAAACTTCGATGGCAGCCTGGACCTGCACTATCGCGGCAGCAATGCATGGGTTCCATTCGGCGATTATTCCTTCGAAACGGCTGCGGAGCACGTTCCCGGTAATGCACGGGATTGTGTGATCAAGGTCGGCCCGTTCCTTCAATCGGCGACGCCGACCGACATTTGGGTCGTCTGGGAAACGGACCAGGGCGAGGAGAGCCGCGTTGACTATGGCGTCACGCCGGCGCTGGGCAACACGTCAACCGGTGTTTCCATTCCGAGCCAAGGGAGTGCGAGGATCCATCAGACGCAACTGACCGGCCTAGTTCCCGATACGACCTATCATTACCAGGTCATCACTGACACGTGCCTCAGCGATGTGTTTAGATTCCGGACCGCAGCCCTCGCCGAGAGCGAGGCTTCGTTCCGGTTCGTCGCCTATTCAGACAGCCAGGCCGACTCGGGAAACCCGGGCAAGCTCGACGAAGTAATCAATGACGGGATCATCTCGTTTGTTGGCGCGGAGTTCGGGGTTGAGCTGGCCGATGAGCTTGCGTTCGCGTTGTGCGCCGGGGACTTGGTGCAAGACGGCACTGTATACGCGCAATGGGAAAACGACTTCTTCGACGAGGTGCAGAACCTGCATCAACACGTTCCGCTCTACCCGGTGTACGGCAACCACGAACAGGACAGCCAGTGGTTTACCGATTACTTCCAACTGCCGGCGAACGGGTCGCCGGGTTACCTGGAGCACTGGTATTACGTTGACTATGGCAACGTTCGGGTCATCGGGTTGGACTCGAATTCCGGATATCGCATCCAGACCCAACTGGACTGGCTCGACGACGCGCTCGCGGACGCGTGCGCCAGTTCGGAGATCGATTTCGTCTTCGCTCAGCTCCACCATCCGCACAAGTCCGAGTTGTGGACGCCTGGCGAGATCGACTACACGGGCGAAGTCATCGAGCGCCTGGAGACATTCTCGTCGACGTGCGGCAAGCCATCGGTTCACTTCTTCGGCCACACGCATGGATACTCCCGCGGCCAGAGCCGTGATCACGACCATCTCTGGGTGAACGTCGCGACCGCGGAAGGCAACATAGATTACTGGGGCGAGTTCGCCAACGCGGACTATCCCGAGTTTGAGATATCGCTTCCGGAATGGGGCTTCATGCTTGTCGAGGTTGATGCGGGTGATGAGCCGGAGTTCCGTCTGCGGCGCATCAGTCGCGGCAACGAGGTTGTGGCTCGTGACAATGAAGTGGTCGATGAGATAACCGTTCGGCTCAACGACGACGGGCCGGCACAACCGTTTGTGATCTCACCGACGATGGCGGATTGTCGAGTTGACCCCGGCTCGGTCACATTGCAGGCGTCGGTCTACGCGGATGTGGAAGGGGACGAGCATCTCGAATCACACTTTCAGGTACGATCGGCCACGGGTGATTACGACGATCCGGTCGTGGATGACTGGAAGCGCCGCGAGAATTGGTACGCACCGGAAGGGGCGAGTGGGCCTTCGGATGGCTATTACAGCGTCAATACGGTTACCGATCAGGACATCACGAAAGCCGATGTGGCGGTTCTCGCCGGCGGCGAGGTTTACTTCTGGCGTGTTCGCTACCGTGATACGGGTCTGACCTGGAGCGCGTGGTCCGAGGAAAGCGAGTTTCAGACGGCAGCCTCCGGGATGTCTGTCAACCTGCTGTCGAACCCTGGAGCCGAGGAGGGCACGCTGGGTTGGTCGGTGGTTGATCCGCCGCTGGAGTCGCTGGTGGATCAGGAGTGCGACTCGGGCACGTCTCCGGCCGGCGGTCAGCGGTACTTCGCCGCCGGTGGCGTGTGTGCCGACGAAGGAGTTTACGGTGAGGCGTTTCAGAGCGTTGACGTGTCAGCGGATGCGGCGGCCATCGACGCAGGGGTTGTCGAAGTGTATTTCCGTGGGCTCTTAAAGGATTACTCCGGGTCTGATCTCCCGGAAATGTGGCTCGTGTTCAGGGACGCGAGCAGCGGCGAAGTGGGAACGTCTGCGACGCTGGGAGCTGCAATTGCATCCTGGACGCCACAGGAGGCGCTGATCGACGTTCCGCCTACGACCCGACACATAGAGTTTCACATCGCCGGGACGCGCTACGCCGGTACAGACAACGATTGTTACTTCGACGAGCTGGAGCTTCGATTGAGAACCCCCGTTCAGCCGGGTGACTCGGACAGCGACGGCGTCGTTGACCTGGACGACTTTGCGGATCACGGCCAGTGCCTTACGGGCCCCGGAGCCGGGCAGCTCCCTGCCGGTTGCGAAGTCTTCGACTTCGACAACGATTGCGACGTCGACCTTGCGGACTTCGGGAACTTCGCAGTATTGTTCGGCGGCCGGTAGCGAATGTTATACGAAGCAGCTTGGTCTGGCGCTCACCTTCCATCGGCGTTGCTCAACCTTGCGCACAGCGAACAACCGACCACCGTGGTCGACGAACACCTCATCCTGTTACAGACGGATTCGTGGAGCGGCGAGCGAACCCCGCTGCGAAACCAGGCGTAACCGCCGGCGATGAGTTTGGCCCATGTCGGGTCGCGGTTTCAGCCCAAAGCACGTAGAATCCGACTTGGCGACCATGAGTGGCGCCGTGTGGGAGCAGCGTGATGCATGATCGTCCACAGACCAATGACTTGCGGGAATGGGTCGCACCATTCGCAGAGTTCGCCCGCGAGATGGGCGTTCGCCTCTCGGCCCGCACGTACACCACGGAGGACACGATCCGGTACTACTTCTGGCACGCGCTGATCAGACACGGTGCGGACCTGCATGCCATGGTGCCAGAGAAGCCTCACCCACATCCGTCTATGGCCCGCAAGGAGGTCGATCTTTGGCTCAGCGCCGCCCCATTCGGCCCGGCCTGGCTGGAGGTCAAGTACAATCGCCCGCCCTCCGGTATGGGCGACATGCCGCGGACGATGAAATACGGCGCGCTTCTTGCCGATTTCTTCAAGCTATCAATGATCGAGGACGCGAGCCTGAAGATCGTTTTCTTCGTATCCACACCTGAGATGGTGCACTATCTCAAGAACAATGCCCCGGGACTTCTTCAGTCTGCCGAACGTCCATGGTGCATCGGTCCGGACGATCTACAAGGACTGCCCAAGACAGCCCTGAAGACGATCGAGGAGAACGTCACCCTCAGCGACCCGGCACCACGATTGAAAGTCAGTGTTGTGACAAGCAAACCGATCGAGGATCATGAAGCCTACCTGTTCCAGGTCCAGCAAGATACACCGGATGGCTGACGCAAAGGGACGGAGCTGATCATATGGGTATTTCACAGAAAGAATGGGTTGATTTCGGCAGACGTAGCGGGCTGCGATGCCATCGCGTGAGCATCGGGGCAATGCGTCTTCCGGCAGACGACGATCAGGCGGTCAGCCTGGTTCGCCAGGCCATCGATGCCGGAATGATCTACATCGACACCAGCCGCGGCTATGGCGACAGCGAGATCAAAGTCGGCAAGGCCCTCAAGGACGGCTATCGCGAGAAAGTGATCCTATCGACAAAATGGTCGCCATGGGTCGCAAAGATCGAGGAGGAAGATGACTCGTCAGCGGAATGCACCTACAAGCGCATCCGCGAATCGATGGAGCGGCTGGACGTAACATACCTGGACTTCTACCAGGTCTGGAGCATCATGAAGCCCGAACACTATGAGCAGGCCATTGTCAAAGGCGGAATGTTGGACGGAATCCGCCGGGCGATGGACGAGGGTCTCGTGAGGCATGTTGGCTTGACCACACACGACACACCGGAGAACGTCAGCCGGTACATCGATGAGGCGGACTGGTGTGAGGCCATGCTGTTTACATACAACATCATGGATCAGACGTACCGGGATGTCATCGCCAAAGCCCACGATCGGGGGATCGCCACGATTGTCATGAATCCGCTTGCCGGGGGTTTGTTGGCCGAGGATTCATCAGTACTGAAGAAGGCGATTCCATGTGACTCGCTTGTAGAGCTGGGCCACCGGTATGTTGCCGGCGATCCGAATGTAGATACGATCCTGTGCGGCATCAGCAAGCCGTCCGACATCGTCAATACGCTGGAGAACTACGCCAAGCCACCGCTACCCGAGCATGAGCGCCGGTCAGTGGAAGAGGCGACGGCGAAGCTCACGAAGAAAGCTGTGGGCTTCTGTGTGGGTTGCGGGTACTGCAAACCATGTCCGCAGGGTCTGGAAATCCCCGGCATAATGCATGCGGTATACCTTGCGCGCTTACTGGAGGGGCCGGAGTCAGGGAAGTCCCACTACGACTGGATAGCCAGCTCGGAGGCGCAAACAACAGCGTCTTACTGTACTCAATGCGGCGAATGCGAAGAGAGGTGCACGCAGAAGCTCAACATAACCGAGCAGATGCGATACGCCGCTCGTGAGTTCGACGGCAAGGATCTACCCACTCCCAGCCAAGGCTGACCTCGATGCACTACGCCTCGCAGGCAGAAGCTGAGGCAACGTTGCAGTACGCCGCCGCCCCGTGCCAGCTTGCCATCAACATCGGGTGATCCTCCTTGCCATGATCAACGCTGAAGCTACCGCCGGGCCAGCAGATCTGGCTGTACGTCGGGTCGGCGATGTTCTCAGTGGCCAGCTCGGTTCGGTCCCGAACCGGGGCTCGAATTCAGAGAACAGTGCTTGAATGAGGCTCATCGTCACGCTCCAGGATGGGCAAATCTGACCCTGGCAGCGTGTGGTTGACAGATCTTGCGTCAAGCTGCAAGTCGTTTGCTGACAAGGCCGACGGCGTATTCAGGACGGACAGTAGTCCTTCGGCAGCTATAGGATGACCGATCTTGAAACCCCAGTTCGCCCAGCATTGAGGGCATCGGTCGTGCGGAACCTCACAGATGTCTCCGTCAACGGTATACCGGCATGGTGTCGAATCACCGTGAGCCACGTAGGGTTCCTCTTGCCCGGAAGCCGCTAAGCCCGTCGTCAGCAACGGGAGTGTACCGCAGTGCTATCCGCATCGACATCCTGCACTTTGGTACGCGAGTCCTGGCTACTCGGGGTGTGTGCGTGTTGGGGCGATGAAGATGCTAGGGCGGCCTGATTCGGCGTTCGTACCTGCCCGGTCTCGGGTGGATGCGGAATCGCAACACTCGGGGAAGGCGCGTGTTGTGCTCTTGCACATAGAACGCGACCAGCGTAGGCCAGACACGCAAACACTTCACAGATCCACTGCAAGCTGCTCAAACCCGCTTTCGATTGTCGGGGGTTATGTAGGAGTCCCGAAACGCAAGGGCCGGGGGGCGTGGGATGGATTCTTGCGGTCGTGGGACCGGCCTACTGCCGACGACATCCCCCACGCCTAATCTGCGCCCGCGCGCATTGCTGCACGTCCGGTTCTTGTGCTTCGATCCACAACCACAACACGCCCTGCGACCGCAGCCGCTTCGTCTAATCATGGTCCGACAGGTGTTTGAGGCGGTGGAGAATGCCCACCGTGACTTCGGCTGATTCCCAGGAATCAGGAACTGCGACACGCGCCAGCAGTTTTTTCAACCGGCTGTCTGGGCTACGGCCCGGTGAACTGTTGCTGGAACAGGGCGAAGTCGCCCAGGTCCACATCGGTGTCGCCGTCTAAGTCGGCGTCCTGGCATTCTGTGGGCAATGTCTCCGCGCCGGGTCCGGCCAGACACATGTATAGATGGTCGTAGTCGTCGAGATCTACATCGCCATCCGCGTCGAAGTCAGCGGGCAACTGATATTCGTAGGCCCCCATGTCCACGATCGGTGCTGTGCCGCTACCGGTATCCTCCGTCAGGGGGTCGTCGGCGAAGCGGGCCCTGCCGTCCAAGTCGGTGTTGGGCAGCGGTTGCACGCCGGCGGTGATCGCGTCCGTGTCGGCATCGTTGTTTCCGGCATCCACAACGGGCGAGCCGGAGGGAACATGCAGATCATCGTCTGCGGTGCCGATGATGTCGTCCGGGCCGTCGGGGTCGATGAACAGAGGGTTGGCATCGATGTTCCCATCGCCTCCCGTCCATCCTCCATAGATGTTGGTGTAGGTGAGGATGAAGGTCGAGGCGTCGTCGTTGTGTATTTCGTCCCCACCGTCCCAGAGGATACAGTTTGTAAGATAGTAGTGGCCGGGTTCGTTGAAAGAGTCGCAGGCGATGGCCCGCCCTTGGCCCCAGCTCGTGGTGTTGCCCGAGAACGTGCAGTTGGTCAACGTCGGGTTCAGGCCACCGCTATAGTAGGCTATGTACCGCAGCGCTCCGCCATCACCGTCGGACGCGTTACCGCTGAACAGACAATTGGTCAGTATCGAGTTCGCGTAAAAGTGGTGGATGGCTCCGCCGCCGCTGTGGACGGTGTTACCGAGGAACTTACAGTCGGTCAAGGTGGCTGGGGAGCGCAGATAGATGCCGCCACCGAAGTCACCCGCGTTGCCCTCGAAGGTGCAGCGGTTCAACGTAGGCGAACTGCCATCGACCCACATGCCTCCGCCGAGAGTTCCATAGTAGTCGTCGATCCGCCCGTTATCTTTGAAGTAGCAGTCGGTCAGCGTGGGATTCGCGTAGAAAAGACACGCACCTGCGCCGTGCTTCGCATCGTTGGCGATAAAGGTGCAGTTGCTGATCGTCGGATCGCAGGTGTCCATCCCACCACCGACGAGGTTCATGCCGCCACCAAAGGCCGTGGTGTTGGACCAATCGCCGAGGGTGGCGTTGCCGCCGGTGATGGTGAAGCCGTCCAGAATTGTGGCGTCGCTGCAATGGTCAGCGGTGATGACGTGGTAGCAGTTGTCGTCGTAGTTGGTGAAGTCGGGCCCGTCGTCGCCGTTGAGGTCGCCGCTGAGCGTGGTGATATTGATGGCGGGGCTGCGGTTGGCGAGAGAGGATTCCCAACCGGCAAAGCCGCCGTAGAGGGCGACGCCGTCGACAAGATCAAAGGTGGCGGCTTGTTCCGCCTGGAAGACGGCCGGGCCCGGCTTGTACGTATCGGCGGCAACCCAAACCTCGGTGACTTGGGCGTTGCACTCGGCCAGGCAGAGTGCCGCGTCCAACTCGCTCAGGGCATCATTCCAACTGACCCCGCTATTCGCCCCGGTGGCCTGAGGGTCAACATACAGTCGCGTGCCGGCCCAGTCGGAGGGCAGGTTCCCACAGGTTCCGGCGCATTCGTCGGGGACGCCATCGGCGTTGCAGTCGAAGCTGCCGCCGAACGCGATGTCACAACTGTCGGCCTCGCCATTCTCGTTGCAGTCCGGCTCCAGGTCATCGAGAACGCCGTTCAATGTGCAGTCCTCGCTCAGCAGCAGGTCCCACGCGGCAGGGATGTCGGGCAGGGGTCCGATGTTCTGAGAGGCAGGGTAGGTCCCACTGGTCTGGGCCTGTCCTGCTCGCTGGAGGTACGATTGGACATCGGCCGGCGAGGGCACCAGCGGCGACACCGCCTGGTACGCGGAGGAGAAGCACGCGCAAGCGCCAGCCACGATCGGAGACGCGCTCGATGTTCCGGCAAAAACCTGTGTGTACCAAAGGTGCTGGCCTTCACTGCTGTACAGGTCTCCGTACCCGGTGGTGACCACGTTCTCACCCCACCCCTGCAGATCCACGGTTGAGCCGTAGTTTGAATACCAGAGCCGGGAGCGAGACGTATCCGAATAGACCGCCCCTGCTCCGACAATAATGGCTCCGGAGTCGTTTTCCGGAAGGAACGGCCAGTGCCCTCCGTGGCCCGTGCTGTAGATGGGATCGTCCAGGTCTTGCGAGCCGTTGCCGGCGGCCTCGACCACAATCACCCCGTTACCCACCGCCGTGACCACCACGTCGTACCAAGGGGCGTACCACTCGATCGGCACCAACCCAACCTGCGTCCCGGGAGGGTCGCCGGTATAGTTGGGCCCCACCATCTGTTGCTCGATGAGGATCACATCGCCCGGCTCCAATGTTCCGAGCGCGGTCATGATCGCAGCGCCGACATCCCACACACCATCCCCAGGCCCGGTGTTGGTAGCCACCACGTACAGCGGACTCTCATGCGCAATCCCCGTCACGCCAAAGCCGTTCCGGGCAGCGCCGAGCTCGCCAAGCACAGCCGTGCCATGGTTGGTCTCCCGCAGCGGATCCTCCGGGGGTGACGGGTCGGTCGGCTCATCTCCCAGCAGAGTGACGGCGCCCTGATAAGCAAACTCCCAATGGTCAAGGTCCCAGTTGTACTCCGCGTCGGCGATCCGGACTTCAGCCCCAGTGCCACCTTCTACATCCCACATGGTTGAGGCCCCGACTCCGGATGCCGCATGCAGGTAAGGCTGCTGGTACTCCTCGTAGTCGGGAGGGAGAGGTGAGGGCACCGGCTTGGGGACTGGCAAGGCCATCTCCACGCAATCCAGGGCGTTGAACGCATCAATGGTAGCGGCTGCATCCACCCCACCGGGCAGAAATAGGTTGAACCGAAGATTCGGGTCAGCCACCACCTTGCCCAGGTTGTCTTGGGCTGTCTGTCGCAGTTCGTCGAGTTTCGCCTCCGGGAGCGTGTAGCTCCGCTCCCATAGGCCCTCGGCTACGGCCGCCAGTACGTCTTCGGCACCTTGGAGAATCCCCGTCCCCGTGTCGGTGAGTGCCCCGTTCCGCAGGCGGATCTGAAGGTCGTCGCGGAATTTGACGGTTATGACGTCGTCCCTGAAGCGATGGTCGAGCGTTGTGTGTGCGGGCTTGGTGAGCTGCGGACGCGGTCTTAACTCTCCCGCAAATGACGCCGTATAACAGCCCGTGAGTATTGCCGGAATCGACAGCAGGACTCTCGATTTCATAATAGGGTGCATGGCATGATCCTCCAGAATTGCTGGGACACTGGTACGCTTTCCGCCCTTAGTTACTATAGACTGGAAAGCCCCTGGGTTTGACATGAACTGCCGAAAAAAGATGCGACGGCAAAGCTCTACTGGAGCACGCTCGCTCTGCGGACTGTTCCTTCGGTCTATTCTGTTCTCGCACGACCCACGACGCCGGTAGCGCAACACGCCTCAGACAGAACACACCGCAAACCCGTAAGGTGTCTTTACTCGGCCGAGGCCATTATCGCCGATTCCAGCCGTGCTAACCGCACCAACATGCTGCACCTTCCTACACGAGTCCTCGCCGCTCGGGGCAGGCGCGTGATGCGCTCGTGCACATAGAACGCACCCAGGGTAGGCCAGACACGCACACACGCCAAGTTGCGAGAGCTCGCGAAGGAAAGTCTAGAATGTAGGTGTGGTTAGCACGGCAGGACGAATCCGGGGAGGAATGCGGGCTAGGCTAGATCAAAGAGCTCTCGGATCCGAACGGTCTCGTCGCGCTCCAGATCCACAACCGGCATGTCTTTGATAGCCTTGATCCGATCGTCACCACTCAGGAAGGTGAGTTGGCCGGTCGAATCGCGGGATTCGCGGTACTTCGACTGCACGTAGCCTTGCTTCGCCGACATGGCGGTGCGAGTGCCGAGCTTGTCGTTGCGAACGAAATAGGCGTTGTTCCCGGCGCTGTTGGACCCCACGAATGAGTAACCCCTCTTTCCGGCGAGTCTGCAAAATGCCCCGAGCGAGGCGCCCCAGTACAAGTTGGAGTGGTGGGCGGCGGTACGAGAAAACGCGGGATTATAAGGGATGGTGATCGCATGGTCCGGGCCCAGAACACTGTTGTATTCCACAACGACAAGGGCAGGATTCACGCAAGTGATCGCCTCCCAGATCCAATAGTCATTGCCATCGACGTCAATACTCAGCAGTCCGAGATCTCCCGAGAAGCCGTTGCGAGTGAAGATGTCGTTGATGTTGTCGCAATCGACGAACGAACAATCTACGGACAGGTCGTGTTGCCAGCAGATATCGTCTTTGCGGATCCTGTCGGTGAGTCCTCGGTCTCCGTCAATGACCAGACCTTTCCAGTTGCAAAGCGCCAGCAGGAATCGTGTGTTCGCCTCGCGGTAGTCCTCCACTCCGAACTCGATGAAGGTCTTCGGTTCGATGTCCAGCGTTCGCAACAGGTACTGGATGATTCCGTCGTCACCGAACTGCGAGTAGACCCGGAACTCGACATCAGCCAGATCCGAGCACTCATCCGCAGCCTCGATCTGGCGCAGCAGAAGCCGGCCAGTCAATATCTTCAGTTCGTCTAATTCCCTCTGAATCCGGGGCAATCTGCCTATGCCGAGATAGTCTCTGATTCTGCGTCTAAGCCAACTCATCAACGAGCCCTTCTCGCTTTGCCACAGCTTTCGCACTCATCGGAGCTTGCGCCGCCGATCATGGTCTGTTGAACATGATCTGGAACGCAGCGAAGTCTGCCAGGTCGACATCTCCGTCGAAGTCATAGTCACACGCTTCGCAGCCGGCGGCGCGTGGCGGGGCGTTGGGTCCGCCCATGCAGTGCACCAATCCCGCGAAGTCCTCCAAGTCAATGTCTCCATCGCAATCGTGGTTGCCTGTGCCGTACTCGTAGGCACCCATGTCCACCCGCCAGCACCGGACACGAACGTGTCCATCGAGATCCGTTTCGCCTTCCGCCGGTGTGAAATCCGGATCGCCGGTGACCTGCCCCCATCCATGGTGCCGCTTGCTATGTTAGTCCGACACGCTCCGAGTGCAAGATCGGCGGCGGGCGGAGCGAAGCCCTACGCAGCGTAGCGCAGCCCACCGCCACCAGGATAGCGGTGGAAGTCCTCATCCTCATGTCTCCCTGCTCAGGATGGTTCTCAGTCGACCGTATGATTCAGTTATCCGACATGCTGAGGGGGTTGCTGCGTCCGCAGCCACTCCTATACCGTCGTTGCTGTTTGGATAGTCTACTCAAGAACGGCTTCGATTGTCAGCGGGTATGTAGGAGTCTCCACCGCGCGACGACCCCCGGCCGTGCAACCACCGTCGGTGTCAGGAAGGACATAGAGAACAACTCGCCAATGCACGTCCGTAGAGGTCGGTCCTCCTCCAAGCTAAGCGCCCAGTAGGCAGAAAGTACCTTGGCGATCAGAGTCCACGGGGAGTCTCGTAGCCCCCAGAGGAAATACCGGCGAAAAACCGGCGGCAAACCGGAAACGTTGCGCGCCGTGTCAGGGGGCCAGCTCTGACCGTAGGGTCGCAAGACTCCTGGCCCGTGAGAAGGGAGACCGTCATGATAGGGAGCCGCGTTCGCCACGCGATCGAGTCCCGCGTCTAGATGCGGCCCAAGCGCGGCCGGCAGACGGCGCTCATGGTAGAGAACGCACAAGTGAGGGAGGACGTCGATGTACCCGGGCTTTGGTTCCTCGGAAGGCTCTTGGGTGAGCCGCACTCGCTCGCGGTGTCGGTGGTTCTTCGCTAAGAACGAGTGGAGGGACATCCTTAATGTCGGCGTCAGGATCGGGCACGGTGTTGGTAAGAATATGTAGAACGTGCACCAGCACCTCACCGTCGAAGTTCTGGCAGCGATCCGGATGCTCGTGCAGCAGATAGCCCATATCGCAGGCCGGGGTATGGTTTGTCGAAATGGTCAGCAACATGGCTCATCATCCCCGCCGCTCGAGCATCACCGTATCCGCAGCTTATCTGAGCGGAACGCCAATCATAGGCCAAGCCGTTTTGCCTGCAACTTCCCGAAGGGGTGGCGGAACAGACCGCGATGGGACGCGGGAAGCGAGATCATGATGACGCTCGCGCCAGTGATGTGCTGTTTGCTCAGCGCCGGTTGCACCAACACGCCGAATGCCCTACAGATGCCGCTTGAACCCTTCGGATACGAACATGCCCCAAGGCACTTCCTTCACACGCGCGTTGCGAATATCATCTGCGGGTTGCGTTGTGGCGGCACTCCGTGTCCGATGCCGAATGTTCCACAAATGCGAGCCTGAAGGCGGATCCGGCTTTTGCGTGTTGCCCCCTGAACGGCGGGAACAAGAAAGCGTGGTTTGCTTCGCGGTTTCGCGAAATTCACGCAATACCTAAGTGCGATACGAAACGAAGGCCTAGAGCATGACAACAGAAGACGCAAAGCGGTCCCTCAACTTTGTCGAAGAGATCATCGAGCAGGATAACCGAGCCGGCAAATGGGATGGGCGTGTGCACACGCGTTTCCCGCCGGAACCCAACGGATATCTGCACATAGGCCACGCCAAGTCCATCTGCCTCAACTTCGGCCTGGCGGAGCAGTACGGCGGGAAATGCAATCTGCGGTTCGACGACACCAACCCCATCAAAGAGGAAGACGAGTACGTCCGGTCCATCATCGAGGATGTCAAGTGGCTGGGGTTCGACTGGGAGGATCGGCTCTGCTTTGGCTCGGATTACTTCGAGCAGATGCACGGCTGGGCCGTCGATCTGATAGGCAAAGGTAAAGCCTACGTCGACGATCTGAGCGCCGAGCAGATTCGCGAGCACCGAGGCACGCTGACCACGCCGGGCAAGAACAGCCCGTACCGCGATCGCAGCGTCGAGGAGAACCTCGACCTGTTTGCACGCATGCGTAAAGGCGAATTCCCTGACGGCGCCAAGGTGCTGCGAGCGAAAATCGACATGGCCAGTCCCAACCTCAACATGCGCGACCCGATCATCTATCGGATTCTGCGAGCCGGCCACCACCGCACGGGTGATGCGTGGTGTATCTATCCGATGTACGACTGGGCCCACGGGCTTGAGGACTCGATCGAGAACATCACCCACTCGATTTGCACGCTCGAGTTCGAAAACCACAGGCCTTTGTACGACTGGTTCCTCGATCAGCTCGATATTTATCATCCGCAGCAGATCGAGTTCGCCCGCCTCGAGCTCACTTACACCATAATGAGCAAAAGGTTACTGCTCGAACTCGTAAATGAAGGGCACGTAGCCGGCTGGGATGACCCGCGCATGCCGACGATTTCCGGACTCCGCCGCCGCGGCTACACGCCCGAATCGATCCGGGCGTTCTGCAAGGACATCGGCGTAGCCAAGTTCAACAGCACCATCGACATCGCCAAGCTCGAAAGCGCCATCCGCACCGACCTCAACAAGCGGGCGCCGCGGAAGATGGCCGTCCTCAGGCCCCTGAAGATCGTAATCGACAACTATCCCGACGGGCAGAGCGAAGAGCTCGACGCAATAAACAACCCGGAAGACACCGACGCCGGATCGCGAAAGGTCCCTTTCTCCAAAATCCTCTATATCGAACGTGATGACTTCATGGAGGACCCGCCGAAGAAGTTCTTCCGGCTCGCACCGGGGCGGGAGGTCCGGCTGCGTTACGCCTACTTCATCACCTGCACCCACGTCACCAAGAACGACACCGGGGAAGTGGTCGAGCTTCACTGCACATACGACCCCGCGACCAAAGGCGGTGACTCGCCCGACGGACGAAAGGTGAAGGCTACGCTCCATTGGGTATCGGCTGCCCACGCCCTCGACGCCGAGGTACGAATCTACGACCACCTGTTCACCAAGGAAGACCCCGGCGATGTCGACGAGGGACAAGACTACAAAAGTTGCCTGAATCCAGACTCCCTGAAGGTCCTTGCCTCGTGCAAGGTTGAACCCGGTTTGAGGGATGCTCCGGCAGGAGGCCGATACCAGTTCGAGCGCCAGGGCTATTTCTGCGTCGATCCGGACTCGACGATCAACAGGCTCGTCTTTAACCGCACGGTGACACTCAAGGACACATGGGCGAAGATTCGCAAAAAGCAGGGGAAGTAACCATTCCTTCGTTACAGCCAAAAGTGTCGGGTTGTCAACATATGCGGTGCTACTGGCGACTTGCCCGTCAGTGTGACGTTCGATCCTGTATTTGCAGGTTTTACTACCGACAGTACGCGCGGCCGTATCCGAAATCTTGGCTTGCCGAGGACGCTTATGGAACCAGACCGCGACCGTGAGGGGGTGAATATACGATGGATAACAGCTGGCGGGCGGCCGTTTCCATACGGACGCGGTTCGGATATGCTGCTGAAATTCGTGTGTAGCCACGCTAGTCTGGATTTACGAGGAGATTTGTAATGGAAAATATCTGGTCTACGCTGAGTAGCTTCCTTGAGACGTATGGCCCCGCAGTGCTCAAAGCTCTGGCCACGCTGATTGTCGGGTGGATTCTGGCCAAGATCATCACCGGCGTCGTCAGGCGGTTGATGAGAAAGAGCAATGTCGATCCGACTCTGTGCGGGTTTGGCAGCAAGCTCACATACATGATCCTGATGACGCTGGTGGTCATCAGCGCCGTCCAGATGCTCGGCGTGGAGGCCACCTCCTTCATAGCCGTCATCGGCGCCGCTGGGTTAGCTATTGGGTTTGCCCTACAAGGGTCGCTCGCCAACTTTGCAGCCGGGACCATGCTTATCATCTTTCGCCCATTCAAGGTCGGGGATTATGTTGAAGCCGGCGGAGTTAGTGGCATCGTCGAGGCGTTGGAGGTCTTCGTCACCACGCTGCGGACGCCGGATAACAAGAAGGTCATCGTGCCCAACGCCGTCATCTCCGGAGGAACGATCACGAACTACTCGGCCAACTCCACGCGGCGGGTCGACCTGGTCTTCGGGATCGGCTACAACGATGACCTCAAGAAGGCGAAGAAGATCCTCGAGGATATTCTCGCCAAGGACGACCGCATACTCGCAGACCCCGCCGTGACCATTGCCGTCGCAGAGTTGGCTGACAGCAGCGTCAACTTCGTGGTGCGACCATGGGTCAAAACGGCGGACTACTGGGATGTGCACTTTGACCTGACCGAAGCCGTGAAACTCGAATTCGACGCCCAGGGCATCAGCATCCCGTTCCCGCAGCAGGACGTACATATGCATCAGGTCGCCTGAGAAAGGGGCCTCGACAAAGCTTGACCACGCACGTCAAACGAGGCGTACAGACGCCATCGGCGACCCGTCTGGAGAGAGTGTGTGGATTAAGTGGGCTCAGCGCATTTGGCGGGGGGAAGGACAGGGCGAGCGCATCTTAATTCCAAGCGGTCCTTTGTACGCTGATAATGTGCAACCGAGACATCTGCATGAAGAATCGCGGCATGGTCGGACCCCTCTCTCAGCCGAACCACGGGGCCTCGGCAGTCTAAATGCGATTGCCCAGGGGGAAGGATTGCCATGTTGACATGGAGGACCCGCTGGGCTCAAATAGCATGGAGTGGCCTGATAGAGGCCAAGTCGCAACGGGGCGTAGCTCAGCCTGGTTAGAGTGCTTGACTGGGGGTCAAGAGGTCGCTGGTTCGAATCCAGTCGCCCCGAATTCAGTAAGTTCTTTATATGGAAGAACTTACGATTTAGTTTGGATCAGCCTTGACCTGCGTGCCCCGTTTTCGCTTTGACCACTTCGACGATCCGTCTACAAGCCGAGGAATCCGTATAATTCGGCGAGAAACGAGCTGCTTCTCGGTCGTTGAGTGGAAACGGTGGATTGCCGATAACCCGGGCGTGTCGCCAGGCACGATTCGATCGCCCCACGGTTCCAGCCGGTCGCACGGGGTGGTCGATGACAAGTCAGGACAAGACGAACGACGCCGGACATCGTGTTGGCGCGTGCACGTTGCCGTATGGTCATGCACCT